>JAABUH010000257.1_pt1 | contig 81626 bp, 126 predicted proteins | sample 5559121 | NCBI WGS metagenome assembly JAABUH01 (sample SAMN10711871, study PRJNA513364) | rock metagenome | isolation source: Antarctica rocks | place: Antarctica: Victoria Land, Battleship Promontory nord | collected 2015-12-28
GTGTGTGGCGACACCTTTCTGCCCCCCCCCCCCCCCCCATCATAGCCGACGAGGTTCATTCGGTTCTCAAGCTATGCCGCCAATTGGACTGTCCCGACTTAGTGACTCAAGCTCGCATCCAAACCGAAACCCTGGCGAGTGGCGACCCTTGGACCGTGTTGATGACGGCTTTCGAATACGAGGATGTCGCTTTCGCGAGGATCGGCATCAACCAAATGCGCTTAAAGGACCTGAAGTGCCTAACTTCTGGAACCGAGTGCTCGACCTCAGATGGGAATGGCAGACGTCCTTCCTCCATTACCTCTTCCCGGGCATCCCGAAAGATCGGCTCGGCTCAACCTATCCTAGTATGATGGAGCTCGTCTTGAACTGGTCGTTGGCGGCATCCAACTCCAATCCTCCTACGAAAGACGAGCTCGACAGATGGGCATCCGGTCGGTCAGACCGATGGCACTTGCTAACGATGGATCTCTGTCATAGCCCGCTTTCGAAGAAGAAGAAGACGAAAGTTTAGAAGCCAGGATCGACCAGGCATCGGAAGCGCTGTGAGGTGGCGGAGTCACTGAGAGTTGCCGAGCCCCCTTGGAGGGAACCGTATAGGATGCATCCACAAGCAGCTATCTTTCCACCATCCTACGACCTCTCACCCCCTCCTCCCAATCTAGAGAAGAGATCTCTCGCTGCGGTTTGGCCCTCCCTACTTCCCCTTCTCCATCAAAGCCTTCTTGATGAACGGCGAGACCTGCTGCCTGGATGATCCGCTCTCGTCAGCCAGAACTGCAGTACCGGAAACACCGTACTCACAGCCAAGTCAGTTAGCACTGGTTCCCCGACCTCCCAGGGACCGCCGACTCGAATGCCACCTTGCTCTTCGAACCGTGCTTCTCCACGAATCCATTGAGCTGGACGAGTTCAGCGCCCGTCCAGGGCCGGCCTTTGCTGGTGCGTTGCTTCTTAGCCGGAGACGTATTGGAGCTGTCATCCTCAGTCGATGAATTCTCGGGTTTGATGTGTGGCTTCCTATCGCTAGACGAGGAGGTAGTCGAGCGAGGCGTGATGTCGTTCGGTGACGTGGATATGATTGGATATGAGTATACATTGAGTCTGGTGAGGAGGGAAATGGGAGGATGATCTCTGGCTGACGGGACGATTTGATGATCAGTATGGGATTGATCGTCGTTACCTGAACCGGTCATGTCTGATTGAAGGAACAGGAGTGAATGCCTGCAGTCCAGTCGGCGGGTGACTCAGGACGAACTCAGTCGACAAGTGCCGCTCGAGTCAAATCCATCGCAATAGGATTCTCACCGATGTATCTTCTCGGCTAAAGTGAATCTGAAGTGGATCAGATCCACGATTTAGCTGTGACTCAAAACGGCAGTGTGAGAGAAAGGGCATGCGGATCTCGTTAGAATCGCGATCAGTAATCTCGACTTTTTCGAAGGGCTGACTCCCTTCTCCAAGCGAGTCCTGGCCGCTCGTTTACTCCAATGTCGTCTCCCGGAGAACCCCTGCAAGGTAGACGATGGCGGTCTCAGCATATGACTTGCGCAAGATTTCACGAAGGCTTCTAAGAAGCTCAGTCCCGACTCGAAGGATCCGGTCGAGGAATCCGGATGGTGATGGTAAGTCCGACTGATAGCGGTTCTTGATGCCAACCGTCAGCTTCTCCCCGTTTCAGTGCGCCGACCGTATCGTTGAAGGTCTATGATCGGAACTAGGCGAGGCAGAGAGGTTGGGTTGAAGTCGTGTAGTGAGGGTAGGGTGGTGCTCGGAAGGAGATTTTATAGCATGCATTCACGAGCACCTATCTTTCCACCATCGTGCCGTCCTTCAACCTTCTACCTCGAGTCGCAACGCGCACTGTCTCATTGCCCGTCTTCCTTCGGCTGCTTCCCCGATTCCAGCAGCGCTTTCTATAGAAACGGCGAGATACGCATCCCTATCAAGCAGCTCTTGTCAACCGACACCGCACACTCCACTTGATTTAAAAACTCACCGCCACGACAGGTAACACTGTCTCCCCGTCCTTCCGGGAACAGCAGAGTCAAAGCAACGGTTCTCCCCTCATCCCATGTCTCTCGACGAATGAGAATAGCTGGACTAATTCATCGCCCTTGCAAAGCCGCCGCGGACTGGTGCTGGTGGAGGTGGAGATTACGTTTGATTGGTTGCTGTGCGAACGGAGGAAAGGAAGGAATCATGCTTGGCTGAGCTGAAGGGATGATTTCGTTCGGGTGGATAGGAGTGGGATTGCCCTGCCGAGAAGGGGTCAAGACTGATTGGATCGCTCAGTCAATATCCGCTCGAATGGGTATCGAATTGAAGAAGGAAGCGATTGGGAAACGAAATCAGATTGAAGCGAGACAAAATGATCCCGCCCATGTGTCAGTTTGCCCTGCTGTGTTCCGCTCCGCTCCAATACCGCACCATCACCTGCCATTTACAGTCTCTTTTCGGCTTACCCGGATCAAGCGAAGCTGCCCAGCTTTGCTCAGACCACGACTCTTGGCACGATTTGATCGAGCCGCTTCTGTGGGCAGCCGAGCGACTCGACGAAGAGCAGCACCCACTGTGAATCATCAACGCATTGGAGTCGGACTTCATCATTATCGCCTTTCCCCCACTGCTCGGCAACATGACGCCAATGCTCAACCTCCTGCCCGATTCGACGCCCTTGGCAAACCAAGTCGCAGGTCACCAAAACGTCCTGTCCGACGCTTCCGGATCTCTGGTCATCAAAGTATGTACATTCTTGCCATCCCCTAAGTCTACCTTGGTTCCGTCAGTCAGTCTGATCCCAACTTTCAGCCAGCTCTACCCCGCGAGATCGCCTTCTACCAGCTCATCAACTCCTCTCCCCGCTCCTCCCCTCTCGCACGATTCAAGGCTTTCGTACCGCAGCTCTATGGTACTCTTCGGCTCGAGGGACAGATGCAACCTGGAGGACGCATCGATCCATACCTTGTAAAGGATGTCGAGGTTCCCGAGGTGAGCTCCCCGACTCATCCGCCAGCCATGTCGGCCGTTCTGATATGAGCTTGACTCGCCTGAGCATGAGCGCCAGCTGATTCCCAATTTAGTCAGTTGTCCTGGAAAATCTCGCTCATGCTTTCACTCGCCCCTCCATACTCGATGTCAAGCTCGGCACTGTGATGTGCGCGCCTGACGCTAGCAGAGAGAAGATGGCTAGGATGGAGGCAAAAGCTCGAGAAGGGACAAGCTTGGATACTGGTATGCGGTTGACTGGGTCTCAAGTGAGTTGAATCGAGCACTCATCCCCATTTTCTTGTCAACCTTGGGCAAACGCTGATATCATTCAGACATGGCATGCACCCAGTCAATCGTATATCCTTACCCCCAAATCTTACGGAAAATCACTCGTCCCCTCGCAACTACCTCAAGGCATGATCCGCTTCTTCCCCCTTCCGAGTGACATCATCCCTTCGCTGATTGTCCCCCTCACCACACCACCCTCAACTGCTTCAAACTCGTCGCCCAGCTCCGCCCCGCCCACGCACCTCCTGCTCCCATCCAGCATGCCTGCCCTCACCGTCCCGCTGACCCCAGTGTCCGCCAGCACGAACATGGCCTACACTCAGCATGATCTACAGGCTCATCTGCTGCTTCGCGTGCTCGACATTCTTGATCACGAGATCTCTCGGCTGATCAGCACCGTCGCATCGCTGGAGATGCGGTTCATCGGATCATCCGTCCTCGTGGTGTATGAGGGGGATGAGTCACGCTTGGCTTCCGCCCTAGAGCGATACGATATATGGAGCCAGCTAGACTCGCGCTTCATGGTGGCCGCTTCATATCCGGATGACGAGGATGACGATGACGAAGATGAGGAGCTGAATTCGCTCGAATCCTCGACCTCTTCCGAGGATGATGAAGATGATGGGACACGAGCCGATGCAAGACTGGCAAGACGATGTCCGCCTTTGTCTCTGCGGATGATCGACTTTGCGCATACCAGATTGGTGGAAGGTGAAGGACCTGATGAGGGCGTCCTGAAAGGCTTGCGGACCTTGGAGAGTTTGGTCAGGAATCGGAAAGTGGGGGTTCGGGCATATCTGGCCGGTCAGGAGTCTGAGGATGGTGTGCCGAGTCTGTATGAGCCATCAACACGTCCGGGAGACGGCCAAGGACGGCAAACAATGCTCGCTTGAAGTCTTACCCCGGACTGCCGTTATCAACGGCCCGTTGGTATGGACGCCAGGAGCAAGTAATACCGACGACGATCAGGAACCCTATCTCGGATCATTCCGAGCGCTTCCTCACGGGAATTTGCGGGAAGTATCGGGTCGAGGATGCTTATCATCTGACTTGAGACTCTTCTTTCCAGACATCGCCAACCGGTCCGGAAAGATGAGCCGGCGGGAAGATAACCTACTTCGGCTATCTTTTGTGAGACGCCGGCTGGGAAGAAACCCGCTAGTTGCCGCGTCGATCTTCTGAAGATCGCCTCGTACAATCAGGAACCAGGTCCCCGATGCTTGGCATTCGCTGGATCCGCTTGTCGTGTCTGGATTGTCATCACGCCTCGTCCGGTCCGACAACCGTACAAACGTCATATCAAGATGTATCGACCCCGCCGTTTGCCGTATGATACCATCGGGGACGCGAGCTTCCAGGCAGGTATATATCCAGCACCACGCCACAGTGTCGGGTCTTCATCCGCAGAATCCAACAACGAATCAAAGTCCGATCTTTCACTATGTCCGCGTCTTCCATGATCGAGTCCAAGCAAGAGCTGGAGTCCAAGGCTGAGGTAGAATATGAGGAGTACGAACAATCACCTCATGAGCTACACACGCAGCAAGATGTCAAGCATGGCGACAAAGCGCTTCAGATTGTTGTAGATGAGCGGATCGAGCTCTCAGCGGAGGACGTGAGTACCGCTCCCTTCTACACCGGATCCAACTCACGTCAACGCATTCGTCGAAAGACCGATCGCCATGTTCTCATCATCCTAGTTTGGGTGTATTTCCTTCAGATCCTCGACAAGTCTGTCGTGAGTTCCGCAGGAAGTTTCGCCACCGAGTGACACCTGATTGTATCGATAGCTCGGATACGGAAATGTCTTTGGCTTGTCGAAGGACACTCACCTGGTCGGCAACCAGTACTCAGTCGTCAGCACGATGAACGCCGTCGCTCAGCTCGCATGGCAGTCGTTCTCGAGTTACTTGATCGTTCGGGTACCCGCCAGGATCTCGATGCCGATCCTTGTATTTGGCTGGGGTGCTTCGCAAGCCTGTATGGCGGCTTCGAACTCGTGAGTCCAGTATCAAGCTTGCTCGCCTGGCTCTGTGCTGAATTGTCGCGGTCAGCTACCACTCCCTCGTCGCCACTCGCTTCCTCCTCGGTCTTTTCGAGGCTGGTTGCCTGCCCTTATTCAGTATCCTCACAGCAAAATGGTACCAACGATCCGAGCAGCCCATCCGCGTCGCCGACTGGTACTCCGCAAACGGTATCGCCACCATCGTCGCTGCAATCATCTCTTTCGGCCTGTAAGTTTTCCTTTGGGCCGCAGAACATCGCTGATTATCGGCATCAGTGCCCACGTCCAGAGCGACCACATCGAATCCTGGCAATTGATTCTTCCTCCTGGTCGGCGTCATGACCTGCATAACCGCGCCCGTCATCTACTTCGTCCTCGACTCGGACGTCGCTTCGGCCCGCTTCTTTGACGAGCACGAGAAGGCGATGGCGATCGAGCGATTGCGTGCCCATCAGACGGGTACCGGCTCCAACGAGTTCAAGTGGAGGCAGGCATACGAGATCTTGTATGAGCCCATGATAATTCGATGTCCTTGGCGTATGTCTCCTATGGCCAGGATGAGGGGAGTGTGCTTGGTCAGAATGGTGAGGCGCCCGTCTATGCCAGTGTCGTACATCGCTGACGCCGAATTCAGCTCTTCTTGACATAACTGGTTTCAAGAACGACAAGTTTGTTTATCTGTATTACGGAGTTGGATGGGACTAGGAGCTTGTTCGGTTTATAGAGGCAGTTTTCAGAGCTCATATATGTTACAATAGCAATGCATATTACGGTGCGTTGGGTATCATGGGGTATATGTTCAGCGCATCATTCAGCTTGATCGCAGTCATCTGCGACGTTCGGGGCAATGTCTCATTTTTGGCCTCCTGCGATGTACTGCTTGCCCCTGTGCCTTGCTCAGATAGGATTGTGGTAAGGGCCGAAATCGACTTACAAGGCAGTGAGCTGTCCGCTTGTGTCCATGAGACGATTGACGTCGGCGACGCCATTCATCAACGCCTCGCTACGTACCGATCCGAACCACGCATACCTCCTGTGCAGCTGTCAGCTTGGCTAAGGAGATGACGACGGTAAGTTACTCGACATATTTCTGGTTGTCGAGCCACTGGGTCGTCTGACCTATCGTTTGTTCAGAGTCAGCGGAGACGTCTCGCACTGATAGTTGGAAGTGGTGCTCACTCATGAAGTCGTTGACCTGCTGCTGGTTCAGCTGAGGTGCATTCTTACTGCTAAAATCCTGGACCATCACTCTCAGCCGAGAGCTCTCGCCTCGTAAGGTGGGAAAGACCCACGGAACAAGCGAATTCGGATACCACAACCGGCAAGCCGAACGTCGTGTGGTATTCACTGACGACATTCTTGAAGTCCTCGACGTCCACTGTGTAGTGATGCACGTTGGTGATATCCCACGCATATTCACACTTCTTCCACGAGCCGGGATAACTGGGACAGATCGTGTCGGCGAATTTCTGATCATCGAATTCAGCTTATTGTGAGGAGACGTGAGGCGAGTGATGTACTTTGAGCCAGTTTATGTCGGTGGCCATGGCTGGAGAGTGGAGCTTGACTTTCGGATTCGAGGCACGAAGCTTCTTGACAAGGACTTTCCAGCTGTAAATGCGCACAGGCTTTAGCAATTTCTGCCTTTTCTGTTCGAAGGAGGTCGTCTTACTCTGCGGCTGCATCGGCGGGATCCACATACGTAGATACCCCAGTCGTCGACTGCAGGTCTGAAACGCACATTAGCTGCGACCACGATGTTAGAAGTTGACTCACCGGGCTCGTTGTACCCCATGATCTCGGTGTAGCCTTCCTGGAGCTCATCCCCGTTGTTCAGGAAATCCGTGGTATATCTGTATCGATCTCAGCCCCGTGTGCATTCTACAAGGAAATGGAAACTCACTCCATTGGGATGAACTCGGCGCTGATCTTCACGGGAGCTTTGTCTGAGTCCCCCTTGAAGACACCGGGGCCGTAATTCTTGTTCCAGTCCCACCACCACTTGACTGCCTAAGTTCCCTCGTGAGTGATGTATGAGAACTCCCAGACCCGGGTGACCTACTGAGCCGGGTCCGAAGAACTGCTCGATCGGAGCGGCACTTAGCTCTTGGATCGGCCAAGAGATACCAGCCTGGACAGGGTGTGAGTAAGCGCCGAGGTGGCAATGAAGGTGTCTTACCTTGCCGCTAGCGCGCTTGACGAGATTGGCGGGTGCGGCATTGGCCAGAGATAACAAGGTAATACCAGCAAAGCTGATAGTAGAGGCGTACATCGATGACAGAGGTAATAGCGAAGTCGGGAGAAGGACGGAAATTGAGCGCTCGGCGCCTGAAAGATCCAATGAAGAAGCAAATGAGTGTGGTTGGTCCAGCCAAGAGAAGTTGAGCTTGTATGTCTGCTCTGAATCGACAGTGACAATGTTAAGGATGGACGAAAGGATAAATCCCGTCAGTATATATATGCCGACATGGCGATCTCGTTGGCTACGAAACATGTGAGAGCTGCTGAGGAGAGGGATGTTCCTTTCCCTTACGAGTGCTGAAGGGCGTATCGAGATACAGCTGAAAGGAAAGGCGTCAGACCACCATCTTTTCGGTTGAAGTGTTTTTTTCTGGTGACGACGAAACAGGCGCGTGTATGGTATGAGTGGAAGAAAGGGAATCCCGCTTGACGAGGCAGCCAGATGAGTCGTTGTCTTGTAGGTACTCAACCACTCGGCTCCACTATCTCCAGTCAAGGTTGGTAACTTGCCTCTCTTCGATTGTTTCACAGTGCGTTATCCCGTATGACATGAGCGGATCACTCATGACCTCCGTTGATGTATTGCAAACCTCTGCGACCAAGCAGTCACCATCAGCCTGGTCCTCAGTATCTGAGCAAGCGCACAGAGGTGTAATCTCGCCATGCTCATCCATCAATCGATTGAAAGAATAAACTCCGTGCAGATTGTGCGGATCGTGCACAGCTCCGAACCAAGCATATTTCCTAGCACAATATTAGCTATGAGAGTGCACTTCGTGTTATGTATAGCTTGCATGATGTACTCCGTCTCATCCAACCACTTTGTGGTTTGCCCTAGGAAGGTATCAGCCGTTACTTCCCCGTGATCTCAGCCAAACCGACCCATGAAATCATGAATCTGCTGCTGAGACTGAGGAGGCGGGACGTTTGGATCAAAGCTCTACGCTCGAGTCCTCAGGTCGTGAGGACTAGAGATGCTGAAATTACTGACCGTCATTGCGAATTCGGTTACCATGATTGGCAAGCCAAACGTCCAATGAAAGACCTCAATCTGGTCGCGGAAAGATTCGAAGGTAGTGGCGTAGATGTGAACGGCGAGATAGTCGGGCATCGAGGAAGGTGGGATGAGGGAGAAGAACTCCTGGAAAGGGTCCTGATCAAGGGCATCTGTATGAGAGCTTCATAAGTACGCACTCGTAGCCAATCAATCCTCCACGATACAGCAGGCGAGACGAGCTTGATATCGGGGGAGGCGCGCAGTTTGGCGAGCTCGATCCAGCTGCAGGGCGTCCAGCGGAGCGATGACAAATTGAAGATGATCTACCTTTTTGCAGCTTCGGCGGCACTCTTAGCAACAGCGACTGAGGGATTGAGATGGTCTATGCCCCGATTTCGTCAACACCGGCCGGCTCGAGCAGCTTGGTAAAAGACTCGCCAGGTTCGTTGAAGCCTAAGAGACACTTCCATCCGTCTTGCAGCTGATACTGGTCGTGAAGGTACTCGGGTGCGAAGCTGCGGGTTCGCAGTCAGAACTCATCCTGCTCTGACTTCAATTCCTTGACCCGCTCACATCATTGGTATGAAGTCGGCATCGATCCTGAGACCAGGCGTCGTTTGAGGTAGGATGACATCCCAGTTCTTGTTCGAGTTGTAATGCCAAATCAGCTTCTAGAGGATCGCCTTTTATATTAGCCAGCCATTCAGAACGAGATGGCGAGATCTACCGAGCCGGGTTGGAAGAATTTGGAGACGGGATCGGAGGTAAGTTCTTGGACTGGCCAGCTGATGCCGGCCTGAAGTGATTTAATACCTTACATTCAGGGGCGTCGGTAGCAGCTTACCTTACCGGGACTTTTCATTGTTGAAAATCCGTAACCAAAGACAGAATGCAGCCGAACAACGAAATTGGGCGCCGAGTCAGGCTGTCAGGCTGTCGAGGAGACGTTCAGTGAGATCGAGCATATTCGTATGCCATCTAGAGAGGGACCGTAGGCTGAACATCGAACATCACGGGACCTCCTCCGGAGAAACAACCAATGGTAGCGAAATGCAGACTGTTGGTCCGACCCACTAAGAAGATCTGACCAAGCTGTATTACGTAATCACGAGGAATCGCACATGTCTCGAAATCCGGAATCCCACCAGGGACTTCGTTGCTGAGGAGCTGGTTCGACTTCGACGTCAAAGCCGTTCTCAGCGCCTAGTGTAACCATTCTGGCACCAGTCTCAACGAATGACTCGATCTGGACGTCGCTCGACGTCATACAGGCTAGGGTTTTCGTCGATACGAATCTGCTGAGCTGTGAGTGAGTAGTCTTCACAAAATTCAGGCGTCAGCGAGATTGTGTTCTCGACGACAGTGCGATCGACACTCCACGGACAGCTTGAACCCACCCATAGCAGCTGACAAGTTACCAGTCTTCGTCTGCAACCATCAAGAGGGCCACGGCGCCCATTTGCTAGTCCCGACATGTCCATCACCTCGATTACTGCAACGAACTACCTGAAGATTATCGCTCGTCCGTGTATCGCGTCGTCATCTCGCCCAAATCCTTCTCGAGCCTACGCTACCGAAGTGAAAGCATCGTCAACAGTCACCACTCCGCGAGAGCCGACTTTCGGTACTACCGTAGAGGAGAAGATCGAGAAGGCGGAGATTAGGCGATATAGAGGGCCGGGCTTCCCGTCCATCCCAGTAAGGCTTGCTTGTCTACTGCTCTGGTTCTCCGTGTTCATGCTACTTCACAGTCGCTGCGACATGTCGTGCGCGTGCATCACCCTCATCTGTGGACCGGAGGTCCGCTGAAAGAGCTCACCATACCGCTTCGGAAGCACGGAGGACGAAACAATACCGGGACGATCACGACTCGGCACATCGGAGGTGGACATAAGCGGCGACTGCGGATTGTCGACTTCTACCGACATGAGGACGGGGAGCATGACGTGGTGCGGATAGAATATGACCCTGGGCGCAGCGCGCATATCGCTCTCATACGTCGGAGAGAACGGTCAAAGGCGGTCTCACCTTCCGAGGGTGCGAAACTAGCGGAGTCGGATCACAGGGATCGGATATCAAGAGAGGAAGTCAGAGGTGGATGGAGCTACATCCTTGCTCCCGATGGTTTGCGAGCTGGAGATGTGGTGGTGTCTTACCGATCCGGGATACCCAAGGGGATCGTCGAGGGATGGGAAGACATCTCCCCAATGGCTATTGACGATCCATCCGCTCCTCAGACCGTCCACGAGCCCAACGGTGTCTCCTCTCGGGCTCTCGGTCTGCTTCGGACCCATACCTTGCGTCCCGGCAATGTCCTGCCGCTTTACCTTATCCCATCCGGAACGGTCATACATAATCTCTCGCTCGAACCGAGAGGACGAATGCAGCTCTGCCGATCGGCTGGTGTGTCCGCGCAGATCGTCGCTCACCAAGGTCCAGGCGGTGAAGCGCTAGGTGGGACAGCGGTATTGGGTATGGGCGGCGGGTTGAATGGGCGAGGGAGAATAGACAAGAGTCTGGGGACGGTGCTGGTGAAGCTCAGGAGCGGAGAGGTGCGCAGGATGCTACCCGGTGCTGTAGCCACCATAGGTCTGGTCAGCAAGTGAGTCTCCATCCTGCGCATGGTGAGTAATCATGCTGATACGGACCGTAGCAAGGAGCACCAGCAAGAACAGCTCGGGACGGCCGGGGCCTCACGCCGACTGGGCCGCCGACCCAGAGTCAGGGGAGTAGCCATGAACACTGTGGACCATCCTCACGGAGGTTAGCTCTTCCCATCTAGCCTTGTCTAGTGCTAGCTGATTTCCGTGCTACAGGTGGTCGAGGCAAGTCCAAGGGCAACAAGCAGGCACACTCGATATATGGCAAGCTTACCAAAGGTGTACGCACCAGACGACCGAAAGACAAGGATGGGAACAAGATGTGAGTGATCTGTGACGGTGGCTGTTATCTGGTTTCTGACGACGTGGAAAGGGTCGTTACGGAGCGGCCAAGGGGAAAGGCCAGGAGGTAGTATTGAACATGCAGGAATGCAGCATGTCACAAACTTCGAAGATGACTTCCGCAACTCTTTGGCTCAATCTCGGCTCAAGCACGTCCTTGACTCGGACTTATCGAGATACTTCACATCGCGTCTTACTTCCACTGCGAGAGGGATGTTTAGCACTGCGAGAGGGATATTTAGCAATCGATTCCATTACCAGGCGCCCACTTCCGACCAGGCGTTGACATGACGTGGCATTCACATCACTCACAAGTCGCCATGCTGTAGTGAGAATCGTGCTCTCCAGTTCCGTCAGCATCCTCTCTGCCGCAATACGAGGCGTCCCTCCAAAATAGGTCGACATTAGTCAACCCGCAGCAATGTCCGACGCGTCTCCCACCCCGCCGACCTCATACTCCTTCCCGCCTTCCGCCTTCCCTTCTCAAAATCCCTCCACATCAGCTAATTTTCACCGCCACTCCCACCACCCACAAAGCTCACATCCGAATCTCCCACCTCCACCTCCGCCCGACCGCAAGCCTCCTCCGAAAGGCAGGTCCACGCACCAGAACGCACATCAGAGGTTCAGGCTGATGAGAAAGGGGAAGGACAAGGACAAAGAGCAGGAAAGGGCCGAAGAGGATGAGGACTGGACGCTAGAAGGCTCGACGGCGAATGGTCATGCCAGGAATGGAGCCGAGCTCTTGCAGCCTCAAGAGGAGCTACTCTTCGACTCGGAGCTTACGGAACTGCCGCCGCGGAAGGATGAGAAGGAGAGGAAGAGGTCGAAAGGGCGAGGCTTAGCAAAGAAGACGTCCAGGTTGTTCTTGCGAGGAACCGACAAGGAGCGGTCGGGCGAAGGCTCATCCTCAGGAGCGATGACGCCGGATAGCGTGTCTTCGCTCAATATGCCAGCTGGGAGTCGACAGGCATCATACTCGTCGGTGACATCTAGCGAGACCAACGGACCTACCCGTAGACATTTCCCCGCCCTCAATCGCCCCTTCTCGCACAACTCTGCCAGCTCCGCCAAGTCAGCCAATCAGTCTCCACGATCCAGTCACTCTCGCCGACTATCGCAAGAGTCACAGGGTTCGCGGCAGACAGCGGCGCGGTCAGTACGCTCAGGCTCGGTGTCCACCCACACTTCACCGACTCATGGTCATCAGCTCATTGTTCCTCAACGGCAGTCGTCTCATCTCGGTGCTTCAGCACCGAGTCTCTCTCTTCATGCTTTGCCTCAACCAGCAAGCTCGTCGACCGATTCAAATTCGGCAAACAGCGCACGAAACGGCGATACCTTCCCCACCCGCCTGTCCACCTGGTTTTCCCATCTCCTTCCCTCGTCCTCATCCACAGCGGTCGCTGAGTCGTCAAACTCCCCTTCAACATCTGATGCTCCCACTGCCGTTCCTCCCTCTCCGCAGCGCAAACCTCCTTCCGCAGCTGCCTCCTTCCTGAGCGCCGCCCGTCAACGAGCTGTGGATGGTGTACGACATCTGCTCGACTCGGAGGCGCAACCGGACAAATGCCCAGACACGATGTGGGTTCTTGGCGTAGCTCATCCTGGATGGAAACCCAGCACGCCGGGTAGGTCGCCGAGCCAACAGGTGGTCGACCTGCCAGAAGTTAGCGAGAGCGAGAGACGAGGATCCGGATCCTCGGGAAAGCCATCCCCTCCGCCTGCTGGAGCATTGCGCCCTACTGCATGGTCGAAGTGGAAGGACCCATCCGCGCCCACCTCGCCGCCTAGCAAAGGCTTGAGCAACCTGTTCTCCACCTCCACACTGTCCCTTGCGCTTCCCGCCTCAGTGGCCGGCGGCTCGCCGAGCAAGGATTCCGAAGCACGAAATGGTACCGTAGATAGTCCTAACAAGGCAAAGAACCGAAAGGCCGAAAAGGAGGTGGTGAAATGGCCAGATGACTGTGGGTGGTCTCTTCTGTCCGCCTCTGTCGCTGATCTGTGCGCAGTCTATGATGACTTCCGCTCCCGAATCTGGTGCACCTATCGATCCCAATACGCTCCTATCCTCTCCATCCCAAAAGATCTCCTCATTCCTCGTGCCGACGCATACTACGCCGCCTTTGGACCCCCTTCGGACATCGTCAATAGTCCTCCGCCAGGTGACTCCCTGGCAGCGGCTTCTATGCCTAATCGGCCGCCTCCTTCCTCTTGGAGCTGGACGCGGTCGGCCGACGAACGAGGTCTGACGAGTGATGCGGGTTGGGGATGCATGTTGAGGACGGGTCAGAGCATGCTCGCAAACGCTTTGATCCATCTGCACCTTGGCCGAGGTCGGATCATCCGCCTTTGGTTGGAACTTGAACTGACCATTGGACATAGCCTGGAGACTACCGCAAGAGCAGCCTTCCAATGAGCCTCGAAATCCGACGGACTTGGCGGATCTCGAGGCATACGAGTCCTATGTTCGAGTGCTATCGTGGTTCCTCGACGACCCTTCGCCTCTATGCCCATTCAGTGTGCATCGGATGGCTCTGGTTGGTAAAGAGCTCGGCAAGGAGGTTGGAGAATGGTTCGGACCCAGCACTGCTTCTGGCGCACTCAAGTGAGCGTCCCCCGCCAATTCGGTAATTCCACTGACGTCGATTAGAACCCTGGCCAATTCGTTTCCTCCGAGTCGCCTTGCTGTGGCCACGGCAACGGACAGCATGGTGTATGAGTCGGACGTCTGTGCTGCATCGAACCTGATCTCGGACGGCTGGGCGGAAGACCGGGAACATTCAGGCAAGGCTCGGCGGACGACTGCTACGCGTCATGCGGCCTGGGGATCAAAGGCGGTCTTGATACTCATCGGCATACGGCTAGGTCTGGATGGAGTCAATCCCATCTACCACGAGAGCGTCAAGGTGCGCAATGGAAAATTTTCGCGACCGTTCCAGCTGACTTTTGGCAGATGCTGTTCACCTTCCCTCAGTCTGTCGGTATCGCGGGCGGACGACCTTCATCTTCATACTACTTCGTAGCCTCACAAGCCAATTCGCTCTTCTACCTCGACCCGCACATCACACGACCAGCTTTGCCACTCGAAGTACCTCCTTCAGCACCACCCGCCGGTGCCTCGGATGATGCTGATGAGGGAGTCGTCGTCGTTCTTCCTCTTGACCGTGACTCACCAGTCAATGTCCCGTATACACTGGACGTCGTAGACGTAGACGACTTATCCGATGGCAGTGATGCCTCGTCATCACCGACCACTCGCATTCGTGGACAACAAAGATCGACCGCCGCAGCTAGGCTGCTGAGCTTTCCTCCTGGCACCCCTCCGAGCACGCGAACTCGTCCTTCGCCTGATACACCGTCCACCCCGTTCAATAGCTCGGATCCGCTCGGCCACGAGACTCCAACAGGGCCGGGCTTATCTCCCGCTGGTCCATCGCGGCTCGCTGTCGACCCCCGGACATTGTGGTATGCGAATGCATACTCGGAAGCACAGCTGCACACCTTCCACTGCGAGAAGGTCAAAAAGATGCCCCTCTCCGGGCTAGATCCGAGCATGCTTCTGGGCTTCCTGTGTCGGGATGAAGCTGACTTCGCGGATTTCCGCGAGCGAGTCAGCAAGGTGATTTGGGCCTTATAGCGGCTGAACGAGAGCTGAAAGTGTGTAGCTACCGCAAAAGATCTTTACGGTCCAGGAAGAGCCTCCGACATGGGATGATGATGATGCCGCTGGACTCGAATCAGTCTCAGAACCCGAGCTGGATGATCTCGTCGACAATATAGGCAGAGAATCACCGGATGATGACGAGGTCTACGAGGGAAACATCACTGTTGAAGCGGTCAACAATGCTTCCAGGTCGTTGGGCATGCCGAGAGTGAGAGACGAGGAGGAAGAATGGGAGACCAAGCTCGAGCGGGGAACGACCCCTTCCGGCCAGCCGACACGGGTCGTTGCTCCGTTGAGCGATATCGGAAAGGAGAGACCAGCGGTCGCTGGGAGGACGAGGACGGAGTCGTGGGTCCAGACGGGTCGAGAGGGGCAAGAGGCGCCGAATGGGGGCAGTGTGGTGCAACATAGCTGACTCATTATGCTTAATGGGCCATGAAGATTGTTATGCGATTGAGGACTGGGGAGAACTCAATGATCCCAGATGCGAAGCAGCAGGTCTCTGTCGGTCAAATGTTGATTCTCATCAACGTCCTATCGCAAGTCTCAATCTCCTCAGTGCGAACAAGAGCTTGCGGCGTAGAAGGCGATGTGCAGCATTGTCTCTGGGCAACCACGTTGAAGCAAAGCTCTGGTTGCTATCAATGATATCGACAAATCGCCGAGAGCGAGTTTCATCCGGAGAAACAGTTTACAATCAAGTACCCTTAAAGCATACTGACTCGACGCATACCGACTAGAAATCCTGTCGTGGACTCTCACGCAGCGGGTCCCGTTCATGGACTCGAAGGGATAACAGAGGCGAGATCTCGGGCGACAATGATGAGGTCTACACGTCTTGCGTCGAGACCGGACCCGGATTATCTGCCCATCCTTGGAGAAGGAGACCCCATCACGCCACTCAGATGATGAATATAAGTCCTCCGACCATCCTGTGCATCGTTCCGTGCGAAGCAGCGACAGCTCAGCAAAGCACAAGACCATCTCTCAATGGGATAGAAAGGGGCACGCCGTTCGACAAGGCCACGCATGACTCTTCAAGGACCAATCAGCGCTTGAAGCTGGCTCAGATGGCAGATGACTAGCTCTTCCAAAGACTACCGCGGAGTTTGCGTGACCCGATCCTCGCCTCGTGCCATCCCAGTGGTGCTGAGCCGGGTCATGTCGATCCACGGAATACGCTATTGAACGTTGCTCGCCCCGATGTCACAGAGTGCGTCATATCGGTTCGACGTCCTATGTCCGATGTGGGCTGTAGGGCGACAGTGATGCCGATGTGAATGGGGTGGACGCTGGAAGTCGGTGTCATCTCGGATCAGCTGTAAGGGACTGACTATATTGGTGCTGGCCGGTGGCAGTCGGTAGTGAAACCCGTAAAACAGTGGCCAGCCTCAAACTGTCGACTGGGAATCCTGCAGAGCCGGCTTCAAGCTGAAAGACACCGAATCTAGCAAAGGATCGACAATCAACTCTGCTTGCTGTCGTGAGAGAATGTTGACGGTATGGACCAAAGTGAATACGACAAAGCTGCTTGCGGAATTCATCAAAACTCTCAAGAGGCGGCTTGAGTCGAGAAACCGCGAGATGAGCGATTTGGTAGCGGCGGACGTGATAGCGCGGAAAAGGAAGAGCGGGTCGACGGTCAGACGTTTCACCCCATCCATTCAGATTCGTACGTTGCCGAGCTCTGATGAAGACGAGGACAAGCCGAGGCGAGCGAACTCGCGTGATCCCTTGAAGGTGCGACTTGATGCAAGCCGGCGCACGGACAAACATTGTCTTCGATCGCGTGACAGTGCTCGAGGAAGGGAGGATTATGATGCTGACGAGGAGGACGAGGCTTGAGCGTCTTAGGCAAGCTGGCTGCCTCTGTAGCATTTGTAGTACACGAAGTGGCGAATTTCTTGATTTGACTTCCGAGCCCGGACTTCTGACTGCTCTATCCTGACGAATGAGTGCCTCTGACGTGCTATATCGCTGAGCCGAAATCGGGGCCGACAGGACGTGACTTCCGCGCTGAGCTCAAATTATCTTTGAGAAGGACTAAACGATGTACGTAAGCAGGAAGGCATAAAGTTTGTCTTCAATGGGGAGACGCGACTATTCCCGCGGAGATGTCACACGCGCTGGGCCGTGATCATCTCAGACTATTTCGATCCGACAATCTCCGTGTAAGACCTGAAACCCGAAGGCTATGACAAGCTGGTCGGATCGGGACGCGGACTTCTCTCTCAAGGACGCATGATGATCGAAGGAATCGAAAGTAGAGCAGTATGCACCTCCATGTCTTCCATCCTTGAGCTGTGATACTGAAAAACAAGTTGAACTGACGTCAGAGCATGTCAAAGCTTGGAGAGACGGCAGCATAGATATCCAACAAACTAGTCTGCCATTCCATCATACATTATCCACCATCGTCTCCACTTCTACACCTCACCCTGATACCTCCACCTTCTCCTCCTCATCCGTAAGCGCGATTCGCTCCACCGTCCAATGTCCCGTCATACAATCCCAGAACTCCAAAGTGCAGACGCTCCTCCAGCCATCCTTGAATACGTGAAGTGCGATGGAGACGATCAGCTGCAGTTGGAGGAGGGTGAGAGTGGAGACCGCGATGGTGTAGGCAATCGTGATCGGGGCTAGCAAAGAGTTTGTCAGCAGTGAAGACTAGGTCAAAGACGGAAGATATATACCGAACTCGCAGGCCCAGGTACGGGGGTAGGCTTCCATGATGACCAGGGCATCATTGATGAACGCTGGGTATGTCAGCTCTCTTCGCATTCCGCAACGAAGCCTTACGCTCCAGAGAAACAATGCAGAATAAGCTCACCGATCCAGGAGCGTAGTAAAATCGCATTCAGTAGAAACTCCACCCAAGTCCTCCCAAATAGCGCCCTCCCCTCGTCGCCGATCACGAAATGGGAGGCGTGGACATCGACGGCTTCGACGAGAGTGAATGTCAACCAGAGGAGGGTGAGGAAGATGAGTGCAGAGGTGGAGACGACGGCTTGGAGACCGTAGATGTTGCCGGAGACGGTGACTGGGGCTTCATGGGTGATCAGTATACAGCGAAGGAGGTGAAGCTCGAGGAGAGGGAGTATTGATAGTTGACACCAGGTAGGGAAGAAGGGTTGACCTACGCGAGCTGGCAACGGTGGTGAGCAGGACATGGGCGAGTACCAAGAGGGAGGAGATAAGGACCGCTCGAAGGGATAGCCGAGTGGTGCCGAAGTCGAAGCTCGAGAGATCCATCTTGATCTCCTAATTATACACTCTTGTGAGATGAAGAGTCATCATGAGACGATCGGACCAATCAGGGGTGAAGCGAACGACTGTTGGTAGGTAGGAGAAGAAAGGAATGGCCACTTGAAAGGAAGGAAAGGCATGCCTACAACAGGTAGTCAATGTGTTTCATGCGAAGCAAAGCCCCTTCTCTCCAAAGGGTACCATCGACGGCTGTAGCTTGATCGATCCGGATGGCTAGTCGACGCGTCAGGGTGCGTGTGTGAGAGAGTGTGAGAGAGAGAGAGAGAGAGAGAGAGAGAGGGAGAGAGAGAGAGAGAGAGAGAGAGAGAGAGAGTGTGTGAGAGTGTGTTTTGGGGGGGGGGGGAGGCACAGGGATAGGGATTTGATGGGAGGGGCAAGCTTCAGGAACGATCAGGAAGCGATCCGTGCCACCTTCGATTCCACAGCGAATTGGCTCCGCTCTATCGCTGTCTTCTCGAACCCCGGGTAGTGCGATTTTTGATAAGAGGTCTGTTCTGCTGATGAGTCGTCTAGCACAACGAGGAGCTTTAAATGCCTTCGTCACGCGTCTGTATCATGAGAGACATAGGGCGGGAGAAGGGGCCGTTGTTGTGGTGGAAAGGGCATAAATGCACTGAAGGACCTATAAGGTCAACGCACCCGGAGGCAGGCGGATCACCGAACTCGGAAGACATAATGGCTCATCGAGAGACTGCTCCGGAATCTAAAGCACCCTTCGAGCCCCGCTTCTTCCGCACAACCCCTCCTATCGCCCACCTTCTTGGTACCCCGTGCGCCCATACACCTGCCCCTGTCCTCCTGTATACCCATACTGTCCGCCCTCGTACTGCCCTTGTTGCTGATGCGGTGTATACGGATGATGTCCCTGTCGGTATTGCCCGAAAGGTCCCCTCGGATACGTCCGATCATCGGTGCCTTCATCGTGTTCGCCCCCGTGCATCTGCATCTCGATAGGCAGTTGCATCCCCATGTCGAGCTCATCCATCTGTCCCGCATTGGCCGCTGCTGCTGCTTGCATCGCTTGTTGCACCATCTGCATGTCGACGGGGTTGTCAGAATCGCCTTGCCCTTGTGTCGCTGACATGAGAGTGGGATCGATAGGAATGCCATTGCCGGGATTGGGGTTCCCATTGGAAGGTCCCGCTTGGTTGTATGCCGTCGACTGCTGATACTGCCCCTCGTTGCTCGGTGCGTCCTGGTAGAAAGAATGATCGCCCTCGCCATCCGGCCCCATCTCCCCTCCATCCTCCACCTTAGCTCTCACGATCTTCCGCCTAGCCTGGCCATTCCCCTTCGTCCGCTGCCTCTTTATGGATTGAGTCCCATCGTTCACACCAGCCTGCGACATGCTCGTCTTGATTCCAGGGTGACCGGCAGCCAAAGCTTCCGCAGCTGCAGCTTTGTGAGCCGCGGTAGCGATCGCCTCGTTCTCCTTTTGAGCCTGCGCGATCGCCTCCTCCTGCTTCATCCCTCGACCCTGGAACCCGCCATTCTCGAAGCGCCAAAGATGGTTCTGTCGGATTCGCCAGCCGGCGATGCACCCCTGATTCAGCTTCTCGTAGTACATGTCGGCGCCTTTTCTCGCGAGATAGGTCCGGACTCGATGGGCAGAGCATCGGCCCTCGTCGCCATCCCACTCGGAGGGGTAGTGTTTCCGGATCCAGTTGACGATGTCGTTGGGTTTCTGCGGGCGCGAAAATAGGATGGGAGTGAGAGCGGGTGAGTAAACGGATGATGCGGCGGGACAACAGGTAGGCATTAGGGGAATGTCAAGGAGATATGGGTGGTTAGAATCGAAGGAGCGAATGGAACAGAAGGGACGTTCATCAGCACCGACTTCATCGCAATTCTCGATAAGGGGTGTTGGAGCTATACGCGATCGCTCACCAATGGCCAGTTATCGTTCCCATTCGACAGCAACGCTCGTCCTATGCAAGCTTCGTCAGCGAATTGTCTCATCGCGATAGCGTAGATGGAGCGGTTGACTCACCAATAAACAAGTTGACACTAGCGTTGGGTGGTGGCTAGAACAAACGAGGCGCCACATCAGCACCCTCTCACGAAGCCCTGATATGCGGCAGTGCCACCCCTTCCAAGCGAGTAGATTAGATAGAGGTGCATAACTCACCGCCGGCCAATTCGAGGTCACCTGCGCCGCGTTCGGCGGGGCAATGACTTTCATGAGCTTCGCTGTAGGACTTCCCGGAGTCCCGTCTTCCGCTGCCGCATCCAATGCTTCCAGGTCGATTCCTTCTTCGTTGAGAGGGAGCATGGAGAAGTCGGTAGTACGGGGCTGAGGAGCGAGCGCGATGGATTCGGTGATGGTCATGGCTGAGCTGGGATCTCGAGCGGATGTGAGGTAGGAGGTGGTTTCGGCGGACGGAGTGCCATTAGGGGAGTCGGGATGGTGGACGTGGGGAGGGGCGGGAAGATCCATCAGTTCGGGATCGATCATGGGTTCGGATGGTCCGGCAGAGTCGGCCGGAGTACCGTCGACCAATGCTGGTGGCTCTCCAATGGCGGTGACGGGGCTTTTATCGCTCATGTTGCAGGCGGCGATGGGGATGGTACGGGAGGGAGGACCAGCTTCGGGGTCGGTCTGCGATGTTGCGGGCGCTGCTATAGACAACAGCTGACAAAGAGTGCAAAGTGGGGGTAAGAATAGTTCAAGGAGTATCTAAGAGTACCAAAGAGCCTTTTGAGGCCCAGTGATCATCCGAAAAAGGACGACCTAATGGCGGAGTGTATGTTGTCGTGAGTGAGTGAACGGGGAAGACAGGGAAAGGAAGTGGAAGAGGCGGACTTGTCCTCTCTGCCAAATCCGGTAATTCTATTTGTCCCATCGGTCCCCCTTACGTAATGCAGAATCCCACAATCTTGACAGCTAAAAGTTAGATCAGTCATCGCCAAAACACCCATCACAGTATATCTGGTACAAGCCATCGAAAACACATAGAGGACCAGTCGAGCCTGATAAAGCGTCTCGTCATGAGTTCCCGATCCATCGTCACTCAGCTCCGCATCCTCCCCCGCTCCCCCGCCCTCCATCACCGGATACCTCCTCTCGCCCGACCGCCTCCTCCATCTCGAACATCACCCTTCGCCTGCCGATCCTACTCCGCCACCCAATCACAGCCTTCAGATACTGTCGGTCAAGAAGACGTAGCAGGACAAGCAGGAGATCCTAGCAGGCGATCGACCGAGTTTGAGGCGTTCAGAGAGCAGGCCGAAAAGACGGAGGCGAGTTTACGGGAAAAGATCAAGGAGCAAGAGGTAGGTTCCCCCGATTATCCGGTCCAGTTGGAAGAACGCTGACAAGTCGATCGCAGAAAGACACGCTATACCACCGAGCCGAGCTTCAAACCCTTTCCCGACGAATCATCGAGGAACGCTCCAAAGCCTCCGAATTCGCCATCATGTCCTTCGCCCGTTCCCTCCTCTCTACCAACGACGTCCTCTCCACTGCCCTCCTCCACGTCCCCAAACCGATCGAACCCACCAATACCGCCCTCCGAGATCTCCACAACGGGGTCGAACTCACCCAACGGGCACTGCTCAAGACGTTCGAGCAGAATGGCGTGGTGAAGATGGAGGTGGGGAGGGGTGCGGTGTTCGATCCGAACTTACACGAGGCGACGTTTCAGGTGCCGAAGGAGGTGGCGGGGGATAAGGGGGGTGGCGGGAGCTGGGGTCCTGGGCAGGTGGTGGAGGTGGGCAAAGAGGGGTGGATGATTGGGAATAGGGTATTGAGGCCCGCCCAGGTGGGAGTCACGCAGGTGGAATAGGCGTGGGGGAGTCAGAGTGGACGTAGAGGGAGAAGGGAGATTCAAGCATGCAAAGGCTTATTAGACTCAATCATCATCGCAGCACATATGCAATACCACTTCTCATTCAGCTCTTCGCGATCAGGCTTCCCTGCGATCTTTTGTGATCGAAGGTTAAAATTACACGATCGCTACTGTCATGTGGTGTTGCGTAGATTTAAATGCGACGATGCTGAATTTGGTTTCACCCGCAATACCCGATGACGAATCCTCCTGTCCAATCTCGCAAACCGAGCTTCTCTTTCCTCTCTCCGAACACCTCACCTCCTCCGTCCCCCATTCATCCGCACCTCGAACTCTAGTCTCCTTCTCCGATCGATCACCTGGACATAGTACGTCCCAGAATCGCCCTTCCACGTAACCCAATCTTTGTGGTAAGTATGCTGGCTCATCCTCACGATCGCTGCGAATGAATCGCACTGCCAACAGCCATCAGCCAGGGTGCAATGCACGATGATGGGAACCAGGTAGCCTACGTTCGACTCGTTCATCCTGAAACCCTCCGGGACGAACGGCTTGAGCGAAATGATTGTGGCTCCTTCCTTGAGGTCGAGGAACAGATTGGTGAGATCGGCATTGAGAGATGGGGGAAAAACCTCGTTATTCACGAGCTGAAGGCCCAAGCCGATGCCTTCAGCCGATCGCACGGCAGCAGACAGCGATGACATACCACCACATCCGCTTCTCGCAACCGCTTCACCACCATCTGATGCGTCCGGAAATCCCCTTCGTGCACTTCGACGTCGAGGTTCCCTTTCAAGCCCCACATGGCCCATCGACGCTGGACCTCGCGGAGTTGCAGGCGGGCACAGTGCCCAGGTATGGGCAGGAGCTCAAAGCCGTAGCTAAGGATACTACATGAGATTTCGCGTATTATGCTGATCGAGGGCAGATTTGCCTTCTGCAGCCCGCTTGTAGTGCTGCCTGCATCACACAGTTGCCTACTCCGCTGCCAAGGTCCACGCTGCCCCACGCTCAGCTTGATACCACACAATAGCGCAGACCAGATTTACAAAACGGACTCAGCGCCCAGCTTGGTCTGTCCGGTGACTTGGCTCATGAAGCTGCGGCGCTGCATAAGCAGTGCCATTGGTATCTCGCCGAGAGAGGCGCACCTATGCCTCAGCTCCCCATAAGCGTCCTCCTTTCCACTGATCGCACTCGCAACCTCATCCGGGTGTCTGGGATGATGCTGCCGAGATCAGCTTATCCCGACCATCCCACTCGACTTACCTCCAGCTCGTAAGAGTACGGCCCAATGACCCTCGAATACGCCATATCATGCACCATCTCCACCACACGGGACCATTCTTTAGCCTTCATGCTTGGCTTACCCGCCATCCATTTCGCGAGACTCCCGTCAGCCTGGATCTCGTCCATCGCTGCGTTGTAGCGCTCCATCGCGCGAAGAAAGCCGGGTCCGTCCCGTCGATTCGGAGCTAGAGACTTGCGCAGCGCATCACCGATCGTCTCGGTGGGTAGCACCGGGTCTGGAGGAGGTGTGGCGATGGATGATGGGAGAGGAGACTGGAGACGCGAGGGGATGGGAGTCGCGGAGGCGTCAAAGTCGGAAAAGGAGTCGGATAGGGTGCCAAAGATATGCTGGTGGGACGGCGGAATATAGTCTGGTGGTCCCTTCAGCCTTCATCTCTACGAGACTTGGAGGGATGACAAACGGTCAAGGATGATTCGAAGGGCGTTCCGGAGCTCCATGATGGGATGATACTCCCTCGCCGAGGTCGGAGCCAGAAGTACGAACCTATCCTCATCAGCCTCACAGCCTTCTGTGCGGGTCCCTCACTGCTCTCGACACCCCTTCGCCGGATATAAGAGCTCCACGCTCGGCAGGATATCCCCCTTTCCGAACCCCGCTTGCGGAAAGTCTCGTTTCATCAGACCCGGATCTCCCTGATCTACCTGAGAATACTTACAAGGGACATACTTCTCCAGCTCCCCCCTCCCAGGGTCATTCCCCGTTGCCCATCCCCGCCTCACCCCTCGAACGACCTCCTCACATCCGACGAACCCCGTCCATGCCCGCCCAAACTCGCCGCGCTCATCCACCTCGTCCAGACAAAATACCTTCCGCCGGACCTCCTCCTCACCAGGTAAAGGAGTAGCTGTACTGCTGGCTAGTCGCTGGGGAGTACCATTACCTGCGTGGGGACGCTTCCGTTTCGGCTCCCTCGTTTCAGAGTCGGATGATGATTCGGATTGGATTCGCGACGGAGTCGGTGTCTTGCGTTTCGAAGCGGGAGATCGGGAAGCGCTTGATGATGGAGAAGATCCTAGGCGTGACTTTGAATTCTTATGCAGGAGACGGTTATCGGCCTTGAGGTGATTATCGGACTTTGACTGACTGGCGGAGGTGCTCGCTGGACGTGATACAGATGAGGACGATGAAGGCTTGGTGATCAAGGGACCTGATCGGGGTGTCGGGCCTGTGAGACGCGGTCTCGGGGTGGGTTTCTTGACTGTGACTGTCGAGATGATAGGACCGGACGATGAGGAGGGTTTGTCGCCGTTGCCACTGCCTGAGCCAAAGAATGACAACATTTCAGATATCTAGGGGTATCACAGACAGAACACAAAGGGGTTATGAGAGAGAGGTAGGAGTATCAGGCGGAACGAGGGGAGCTGAAGAGATGAGGGTGAATTGGTTGAAATATAGAAACCAGGGTAGGCTGTTTGGTTCCTCAAACTCCGCCGATCCCCGGTCAAACCGTCAAAGGATGGGAACAATGAAGGATGCATGATCTCTCCCCACATGGGGACAGCGCCAGTACGTAGAACCCGCTAATCCCCATTCATCTGTGTATCCCCGTTGGCCCCTTCCTGCTCATCCAGCGCCGCTTGGGCAGACAGTACCATCTTATCCTCCTCGAGCTATGGGACGCATCAGCTCGACTCCCTTAATGCGACACCAGGACTCACCTGCTCGATCGCTGCCACCTTCTCCCTCCGCTCATCGTTCAGCTCAGCGTATTTCGCCTGGAGATCCCTCTCCCTCCGCTCAACCGCCGCCACTTCCTCCCGCTTCTGCTCCAATCGACCTGGCGCCGCTGCCTCCTCCATGGCTCTCAACATCAAGAACGTCTCCAGCTCTCTCTGCGTCTGTTGGATCTCGGCGATGGTATTAGTGACGCCTCTCCGCGCTTTCGCATTGATCGCTTGATAGCCTCCCATTTGCTTTGCAAGCTTCTTCTCGGCTTTCGAAGCCTTTGTCGCTTCGGTGATCACACGATCCCGGCTAGACGATATCATGGCAGAGTAGCATTCGTGCAGTTCGGCAGGCGCAAGGGAGGATGCCTCGACCCATGATTCAGCGGCAGGATGATAGATGAGACCTTCGCGCTGTTTTGCCCAGGAATGGGAAAAGGCGGCCTCATCGTCCTCGGCGGTTGCTCCGATAGCCAGACGCAGCTGCTCATCTGTGGCTCCAGGTAGGCCAAGCGCACCGGCGAGCTCGGAATGAATAGCTGATTTGGCTTGCGAAACAAAGTCGTCATCAGGCATGTCGTAATCGGAAGGAGTGCCGCCGGGTGTGGAGGTTCCGGGGAGGGGATGAGCGAGAGAATCATGCTTCATAAGCATCGCAACCTCGAGGTTGACCAGCTTCAGGGCGGCTGATCTCGCGTCTTCTGCATCTGCCGCAGCCGACTCGAGCTCGTCCAGGATCCGATTGATGTTGACATTGGCAGGTCTGGGAAGACCTTGCTTCAAGACCGAGCTGCGCCGTTCAAGCTCCAATCGCTCCTCCTCCTCTCTTGCGGCCTTCAGCCTCGCATCCCGCTCTGCAGCATCCTCTTCCGTAAGCGCGGTCGCCCGCTCCTCTTCGGCCTCGTCATCTTCAGTCTCCGCGAGTTCGAAGTTGTTCTCCGGCTTTGGCAACGCTGCGAAGCCAGCCATCAGAGCTCGTCGCGCAACTGCAGTGCGATCTTTCTCGTCTCGAGGCGTCTCCGTGTAAGCAGAAGAGGCGTCATTGATGCTCAAGCTGTCGCGCATAGGCGTTCGCATCGGAGTGGAGCCTACGCCGCCGACAGTACGAGGAGTAGCGAGTACACCGCCTCGAGCAGGCGTCGCAAGGGGATTAGGCGTAGGAGCTACGCCGCGTCTGGGAGTGGCGCCCTCGAAACCGGTCCCGGCGTCGTCGTCGGCACGCATAGGTGTATTCTCTTGTCCCAAGAGTGGTGTCTGAGTGTGGATCATATTCCGCAGGTTCCGCGCTTCAGCCATCACATTATCCTCTGCGACGCGATCAGTCAGAGCGTTCTCGGGATCATGGAGGGACTCACCCTGAGCTGCTGTCCTTGGCGTCCGTGCCATTCTCGCCTGTCCCAGACTCTCATAGTCCCCTAACAGTCTTCCCGTTGCGTCACTTCCCGCCCCCTCCACCAAGTCCCTGGTCATCTCCCCAGCCTGCCCGATCTTCACAATGTCCTCCAGCTCCGCTTCCCCTACCTGGGGTATAGGCAGGTTGAGCTTCCTTCGCCGAATGATCTGCTCCTGCTCCTTGAGCTTCTTGATTTGCGCTTCTCTTGCAGCGACAAATTGAGCAGTCTGATTGCTCTTGCCGTCGTTGCCCTTTTGTCGTTTCTTCTTCTCCTCGATCTCCTCCAACTCTTGCTTCCGCTTACCCTCCAATGCGCGAAGAGAGGACCCGACAGGAGCGGCGAAGACTTTAGCGTTCTCTTCTGTAACATCGTAGAACCCGGGGGCAGGCTGCTTCTCAAACGGGATATCGGCATTGTAATCCATGCCCTTCTTCTTGGGCTTGGCTCGGAGACTTGATTGGAGTGGATGCTTAGCATGACTAAGCGAGGAATAAACGAAAGCTCACTTGATTCCTGCAGCCTTAAGCTCTCGTTTCTTCTGCAAGAACGCTAATCTCCTCGCCTCCTCCAGCTGCCTCTCCCTGGCTTTGCGCTTCGCCTTCTTGCCCTGCGTATTGGCTAACCTTGCCCTCGCCTCTGATAACATCTCCTTCTCTACGTACATGTCTCAGCACGGCTGCCAGTCCCACACGCGAAAAATTCACCATCGTCGTCCATATCAATCGGATCAGGCCTCGCCGCCCTCGTCTCCGGATCCGTATCTATCTCTCCTGGTTTTAATCCCCTCACGTCCGCCGCCGGCTGTCCCTCAGGTCCATCTCCCGCTCCAAGACCAAGCTCATCGTTATCCTTTGCTTCCGCATCGTCCAGCAGCTTCTGATACCGCTCCAGGCATTGCGTAGCGGTTCGACCGACGATAGGAGCTATAGTCCGCCATTGCGTCGGCATAAGTTTGGCTAGGTGCAGTAGCTTCTCGTCCTCCGTCTTTGACCATTCCACTTTCTTGATGGAGGGATCGAGCCATTCGTACCATCGAGCCTTGCATTGTTTCGGCGTCTTTCGGACGAGGAGGGAGGAGATACGGGCCCATTGCTACATACGTCGTAAGCGAACATTCTGAATACATGTAGCCGTCTGGAAGATGCTGTTGTACGGCGAAGGTATCGAAAACTCACATTCTTGCCGTATTTGGAGATGGCAGCTTTGAGAATCTCATCCTCTAAAGTACCTGGTCAGCTACTCCCTCAGCCTTATCGAAGACCCCAGCTTACCCGTATTTCGCCAGACACCGCCTTTGATGATAATTCGTACCTGTCATTCGACAAATCAGCTCAGTTCCGTATGACCCAGGCTGCCAACTGACCATGGCAAATCAGGAAGGTATAGAGCCAGAATCTCGGTAAAGGCGAAGCTCGGTCTCGCGGCAAAAGCAGCTTGCTAGCCGGTTTCCGATGCTTAAGTACTGATCGTCTGTCCTTGTCGTGTCACGGCGTCTCTGTTGAAGAACGGTTGAAGACCATCAGAGAGAATCACTCTAAACCCCTCAAAGGTCGGCGTTTGCAGGCATTATTGGCGAGTGGCGGTTCCTATAAAGCGGGGTTCGGAGTAGGTACTACGCCATGACGCTCGAGATGAAGATCACAGTCCGGCTTCGATAGAGACCTTATACCCCATGTCGGTACCGCATTCCCGCACGGCCTCGTCTTCGGATGAGACTCGACGGCATATCATCTCCTCCATTTTTTCCCGCCGTGATGAAGATGGAATTCCGGAGGAGACGCTCATCTCGTATGTCAAGGTGTATGAGGAAGAGGCAGGATCTCCAGAGGGAGGAGCAAAGACACGGTACCTCATGCTGGCCGGTAGATCAAGCCCTCAAACTCGTTATCATGTCGCTGATTTGGAGGTCAGTGACGAAGTTCGGGGAGGTGGTCATCCACAAGGCGAAGCGCAACAACAACCTGTCATTCTCGAAGGGGAAGACCTGGCAGCTCGAGGATATGCGAGTCCTCGAGGTGGTCGGAGTGCGTTAGAAATCTTGCTTCTGAGCCGCTGTGCTGACTCAAAGAATCGCAGCCTACCGACTTCGCGCTCACCATGACCATCCGACGATACCAATGGCAGACGGAGCGAGCGAAGGAGCAGTCCCACTTCCTTAACTCGATCGTCAAGGTGTACAAGACGTATACAAAGGGAGATCTACCAGAGTTGATCAATTTCGGACCACCGCCCGACAGCGGGAACGGCAATGGTGAGTAACCGCTGCTTCCCGACTAGAAACCTTATGAACGCTTTGTGCAGCAGATAGTCGACGACCATCCTCCGCTACACCATCTCCTTTACCGCGCAACGCCGATCTTGCTTCTCCTCCAGCTCTCCGAACTACGCGCAGTGGCTCGTCATCTTCCTTGGCGTCCAGTGCGTATCAAGGTAAAAGCGAGCCCAGTCATTCCCGAACCCGGCCATCATTGGATGAGACACGACCACCAACAGGGGGAAGCTTCAGCCGTTCACCACTCGACGAAACGTCCTTAGCAGCTGCTCGAAGACCATCGTCCACAAATCTCCTTACGAACACAGCATCGCCCCGTGATCCGTATAGCAATGCAGCAGATGGTATTGGGAAAGGGCCTCCGCCACGTCAGCGTGTAACGTCGGAAGATCGACCAGGACTGGAGCAATCACGAAAAAGCTCGGACGCCTCAGTGTATCATGATCCGCCTCCCAGTAATGCCAGAAAGCCGTCCGGAGATGTCTTGCGGCCCATTTCCGAGGCCGGATCATCAGAAAGACGCTCCTTGAGCCGTGAACGGGAGGGTCCGAATGGTGCGCAGGACGTTCAGAAGATCCAGCCTCCAAAGACGAATTCATCGGTGAATGGGGAAGCAAAACTGAAACCCAAGGCATCTCCACAACCGCAAACCCGTCAGCTCACACCCACTATCACGACAACCATCCCCTCCCCCTCGGTTCCCCAAGATTCGACCCATCCCCCTACTTCCCAGATCAAGCCGTCCCGGCGTGCCTCCTTCCATCCTCCACCGATGAATACCGCCTTCTCCCGCGAAGTCCTGCTGACGTCCCGTACCGGCGTGCTTCCGGGAGCCGCGGGTCTGACCGTTGACGAGGGAAAGGGAACGGAAGACGCAATACTGGATAATGTCGAGGAGCTGCTCGAGGGCTTTGAATGGACAGCCGGAACAGGATTCGGGGAGAACGGAAGGAAGAAGGGATCGGCGGACGCTATTGAAGGGCGATTACTGGATGAGCTGACCGCGATGGATTCGGTGAGTTAAATCTATCTCAGCTCTTTCAAAGTCGATGGACTGATCTTCTACAGGCCAATATCCATGCATTTTTGGAATCGGATGACCGGATTGCTCAAGTGCTGGGGCATATTGACGAGGCTCTGCTTGAGCTGGAAGATATCGACGTGCAAATCACCGGCTATCGCATGCAGCTGAACGTGAGACAGTCACCAGACCGATATAGTCAGCACTGACCCACTGCAGGCTGTGTCGGGGGATATCTCCTTCATCGAATCTCAGAACCGAGGTCTGCAGGTCCAGACTTCCAACCAGCAAGCTCTGCTGGACGAGCTTCGGCAGCTGCTCGTGAGCGGGTTGACAACTTCAGGATGGAAAGAGGTATTGACAGACTGCTAGCAAATCGTCGAAGTACCTCCTGAAGATCTCGGTGTCCTCACTCAAGAGTCACCTGGAACCGCGCGGGGCGTGCAAGTCCTCGAGAAGGCTGCAGCATCCTTGTACAAGGCGTTGCAAGCGGGTATGGATACCGGTGAGTTGCTACATGGCGGGATATGTGAATTTGCTGAATGCATTTCAGCCAATGCCGAGGTCGCTGCGACGATCGCCCGCATGAAGGAGTATCAAGAGAACAGCTCGCAATTCTGCAAACGAGTGCTTGACTACCTGGATGTCACCTTCAAATACCAGGTATGCTCAGAAGCCCTCTGCAGGACGCCAGTCTAACGGACACTCAGTCCGATACGACCCTGTCTGAGTACCGCAAGACCGCAAAGACGACAATGGCCCTGTCTCCACATACGTCAATGGGCGAGTTCCTGATGATGTACGAAGGCTTGATATTGTATGTCAAGGAGATGGATGAGGATCGATATCAGCAGCTGTGCTCGGTCAGCATCCCTGTCGGCGCTTCAGAATCGGACTGACGGGAAGGTAGATATACATGTCGACGATCAGCCAACTCCACCAGTCAGAGATGAAGGATATGTTGATGAACTTCATGGGATCGCTCAATGCGACTGCCATTGGCGATCCGAACGAAGCATGTGAGCTGTTTAGACCTGCGCGAGAGACTATGCTGACTGGTATCGCAGCTTTCGCATCTGCAGCCGCATCGAACGCGCCGAAGACGTCGGCTTTGCAGAAATCGAAAACAGCTATCGGTCTACGTGCGAGCGACACGGTGAAGCCGACGCGGAAAGGCGATGACCACTCTGGTCGTGTTTCTGAGGTGCAATTTTCGCTCACGTGCAGCGTCAAAGCTGATGAAAAATTCTTGTAGTTGTACCAACAAGCTCTCACACAGATCATCAACCAAGTTCTCGGCGAAGAGGACTTCATAAACGCCTTCCTTCACCTCACAGATACGGAATCGACCTTCGCCGATCACATGGAGCTCGACTCATACTTTCGCCGACAAGCTGCACGGCATGCGAGCAGAGCCATGTCGACTGGAATGATGCAGCTCGTTCGGTCCATGATGGATCTCATCTTCGGCTTTGTGGACGCAGAACTCAAGGATTGGGTCGAAGCGGCCGTTCAGCGCAACCCCGTGTACGCTCTTCCTTCGAGCCTAGACGAAGCTGATGTCGCGAAGCGCTATTGTCGGGATCATTGCGGTGTCAGAGAAGCTGGCGAAGGAGGCGGAAGAGGAGAACACGTCATTATTCTTTGCGCAGATGTTTGATCGGCAATTATCGCGCGGACGGATGATGCTTGACGCTTTTGTGGTATACAAATCTCTATTCGGCTGAGGGTATGCTGACGCGATCACAGAATGAGCAAATACGGACCATTGACGCTGCAAGGACACCGGGCAAGAAGCGTCGAGGGGTCGCCTTCTTCGTCCGGCACTTCCCCGTATGTCCTTTCCGCGCCCCGGCAGCCGCGTGGGGTTGACTCCTGCCTCCAGGTGTTCGTGGAAAGAATGGAGGCTCAATTGCACGACGCCGACGGCTTGCCCATCCGCGACCGCGTCAACAACGTGTATGAGCGAATCATCAATTCGGTATTCGGCTCGCTGCAACAGCTTGCGAAGACGGACCGCGGAGAAGGCCAGGCGACAGAGGATAAGGGCCAGCTCAATTATCATGTCATCATGATTGGTGAGGAAATGCCTCTTCAAGATACCGCCGTGCTGAAGAAGCCGCAGAGAACATGCGCCACTTCATCGATGACGTCTCGCAGCTCAACGGGCCGGCTCTTGGTGTCTACCTCGAACGAGCAAAGGGTTCATACGAGGAGAACATGTCGACCTATGTCAAGTTGATGCTACGGCGGTCATTCGCTCGCCTCATGGTGAGACAGATCACTGCGAGATCGGACTCTAGCTAACATGGTCGGCAGGACTTCTTTGACGGTGTCGAGCGACTTCTCCAGTCTACACCAGCCAACGAAGTCTCTCTTCACGCCTCCTTCTCCCGCTCAGCACTTAAGAAGGTCCTCAAGGACAACGACGCCAAGGATATGCGGAAAGCAGTGGACGTCATGGCCAAGCGAGTCGACAAGCAATTTGCAGACGAGGATATGGCGGATCCAGTGATGGCGGCGTTGGTGCAGACGGTCTGGAAAGAGGTGACGGCGGAGTTGAAAAAGGAGACGACGAGGGCACAGGAAATGATCGCGAAGAGCTACGCGGATTCGGGACTGGGGCTGGAGTTCGGGCCGGGGGATGTGGAGGCGGCTTGCAAGCGAGTCAAGTGAGATGTCATTCCCCTGTAGAGGGGAAGCATTTCATTTGCATTCCTGATGCATCCGTGGAAGGATCCTCAAAGGGACCAATGGAGAAAAGGTCTCAACCTTTAGCGAAACTGCTTGTCCGGATTGCTTGGACGCTGAACTAGCCTGTTCTCAGCACGAATCCCCTCCTCCTTGTTTTCGGACAAAGTGGCAAGATCGCCGCCCGGGCTTTATAATCAGGGTTTACTTACGTGATTTCGTCACTAGAGAGTGGCTTGGTGATACGTAACTTACTCGTTCCTCTTCCTCTTCCGCTTCCTCTTGCACATCACTCTTGGTGAAAACAATACGTCGCAGACAGATGCGACCAAGTATCTTTCCACCTCAGCCCAAAACACGGGACCGGACACCGGATCCTCCACTCCATAGCGTATGCTCCCGCCTCAACATCCCCAACCTAAGACTGGCCATTCCGCGGTGCAGAGGGGGACCAACGGGTTTAGGAAGGAGGTGGCGAGACCTATCTTTGGACCGCCGGTGTGGATGGAGAGAGGTATGTTCGGAGGACGGAATACGAGGTAAGTGGCGAAGCTGGTCTAGGGGGATTATGAGCGCTCCTTGGAGGATGGGGAGGTGAAGTAGCTAAACCTTGGTGATGATAGATTCTCCCTCGAGGTGGCGCAGGAGCCGATACATGGGAGGAGAAGGACGGAGAAGGACAGGAGACCACTCGCGCACTGTCCCATTGTCCGGATAAGGATGATGGATTGTAGAATGCGGCCTACCGGAGAGTGGGACGAGGAGGAAGTAGATATCAAGTGCGCACCCTCTCGCCCTCCAAGGGAGAAACTGATATCCTCTCTTTTACAGTGAAATTGAACCCACCCACCTCGTCTGTGCTGCCGACCTCTGCTGCCCATCCACGCCAAATCTCTCTGCCCTCACCACAAGCCAGCCCTCCTCCAGATCCTCTCAAGCCTCACGTTCGTCTTCCTCCTCTCCAGAGCGATCATCCATATCAGATCCCTGCGAAGCCATTCCGCTCAAGGAAGAGGAGAAGGATCACGTCATGGCTGACAAGCCGGGTCTCCCTTCGTTACAACTAGCCGGCAATCCATCGGCTTCCCGCACAAACGGTCATCATTTCGATTCCGGTATCGCTGGACCTTTCATGCAGTCTGTTCGGAGTCAATCTCCGTTCTCGCCAGTGAAGAACGACGCCAGCTGGTCAAGGTATCAAAGTGGCTCTGGGGACCGTCCGAGGGGGAGCAGTCATGAAGGTGAAATCCATGAGATCGGGTCTCTATACTCGAATAAGAAGGTCAAGCCGGCAGCTGGGAGGAATTTGTACGGGAATCTGCATGTCGCAGGTGTTAGGGTACCAGCAATAGACGCTGCTATGGGTGTTTGGTTCCTCTTCACCGTACGTGTCTCCCTCTTGTGAGCCCCCTCATCGTATTGACTTCCGCAACCCAGGATTTAACTGTACGGCATGAGGGAACGTGAGTCCTGGACCCTTCGCAAGTCAATCAACGATTTCGACTGACCTGTGTCCCTGGTACCTGATCCCAGCCACGCCCTCCGCTTCCGTTGTTTCGACCTTACCGCCGTCGACCCAAGCTCCGATAACCCCGCACCTCCTCTCGTCGAATGCCGAAGTCAGGCGTTCAAAGTGTACTCACCGCGCAGGTGAGTGCCCCCCCTTGCCCTGTTTTCCCATCGACTGACCTGTAATGGATGTAGTTTCCCTGGACTGCCAAAGCCGACGGAGCTGGCGGAACACTTTGCTAGACAGGGTTTCAAGCTCAATACGCGCAAGGTGAGTCCCTGCCTTACATTCAAGGCATCGGGTGAGCCTTTGCTGAAGTGTGTACGTAGAACGAGCGCCAGGTAGCAGTATCCCCACCCCCTCTCGTAGAACCACCGCCGCCTCGTATTGAGTCTCAGCCTATCTAAAGGTCTATCAGTCCGGCTATAAAATCGAGGGAAGCGGACGTAGTAACGAAACTGGAGGCAGCCGCGTGGCGGTTGCTTAGACGCGTTTTATTTCGGGGACAGGATGAACATGACCAGTCGACGAGCGAGGATTTTCGGGCGAACCGACGTCGGAAGGAGAAGGAGCCGGAGATGGGAGTATCGGGGTGAGGCAAGGATTCGGTTATGGGCTTCACTAGATCTGGCATATGGAGAAACGAGAAACGACCAAAAAAAGGGTGTATCAGTCTTTATAGACGACCTGTTGTATCTATAGTTCTCATTGGGGATGGACGAGATGATATGCCATGTACAATCATGCTCCTGTGGACCTCTGTAGGGCATTTTTTTTTGCATGTCTGCATGACTGTCTCCGTGATGCTATCATGACGTGCGATACTGAATGAGCGTGCTTTGCGTTATGTATTGGGTGTATAGAAGCGAAAAGGTTCGATGGGATGGAGACGATCAGAATCTGATGGCAGAAGGGAGTCGGACGCTGCCAGGAGCTTGCGCCCCATCGAACCGCGGTGTCGAGGGGGCGACAGGAGTAGTCGGCGCACTGGCGGGCCATCGCATCTGCGGAGCGGAGAGCATCGGGGAGGGTTGGGGTCCAGGAACAACGGAAGGTAGTGTGAATGAGTGCTTTTGGGTGGTCTGAGGTCGTGATGGAGATGGACTTGTGGCTTCGATCGCTTGCTTGAGCTGGGCGAAGATCACTGTCCGCCGAGTCAGTATATAGAAGCTCAGGAAGACGATGAGGACATACACTTGAAAGACGACTGAGCGCCCTTCTCCTGGGTTAGGCTGACGAGGGTGTTGTAGCCTCCACTCGAAGTGGTCGATGATCGCGAGAACTCGACTCTGAAGCGCACACCCTTGACTATTGTCGATGTTCCTTGGGGATCTGCGCACCCATCAGGGGTGCTTCGAGACTGGTCTGATAAGGATACTCACCTCGCTCCTCGTCCAAGCGACACTTGAGCGCCCGAAGCCCGTCAACTTCGACAACCGCAACGCGCACATTGTGGTCTGCCAGTAGCTTCTTCGTCCTATCTCTAGTGTTTGAGATGTTATCGTGCGAGAGAAGGGTGCAAGATGCTGGCTTGAAGGAAAACAGGTTGTTGAACCAGCTGCGCTTGGGCGAGGTCGAGCCAGACCCGACCGACGAGGCGGTGCTAGGTCCAGACAAGTCGGGCGAGTAAGGTACCGGGTCGATCGTGACTATTGTTGTCAGCTACTTGACTGGCAGTTTGGATAAGTTTCGCTCACCCTTCTTCTTCTTCTTGAGCATGCCGAAGCCATCCTGGCCACGGTGCGCGCTGAAGCCGCTCTGCTTGCTGCCCCAGCTCGTAAGGCTTGGATCCGAAACAGGCAGGTCCGAGCTATTAATGACGACGTAAGATCCGTCGCGCTGCAGCACCGGCTCGCCGACTGGTGTCGGTACGAGAGAAGTGGGTCGAGGTGGAGGAACACGAGATGCAATACGAGGAGGCGGGGGCGCAACTCGTTGAGCTTGCAAGGTGTGGACTTCTGGCTGAGCTCCCCAGTTCGGGTTGGGAGAATAAAGGCCGGGAGATTCGGGGACTGCTGATCCAGGCGCACCCATGTACGATGAGCCGGTAGATGAGGCATAGCTCCATCGCTGGCTGGGCACACCACCTTGGACTGGGTGCAATCCTGGACGACCACCATGAGATGATGGTGGAGGACCACCGAGTCCCAAGCTAACAAGTGGAGACTGGGGGCCCATCATAGACGGCGCGAAGCTGGAGTGAATGCTTGCTAGCTCGACGGTCTCATCGTCATCGGCGTCCGCGAATTGGTTGGGATCGAGCTCGCTGTTCGCGATCACTGGTGATGCCGGCGCTGCTTGACCGGAAGCGTAAGCAAGGTAGGCGTGATAGTCGGACCCAAGAATGGCGCTGTTGCCCGATGATCCGGAGGCGATAGATGATCGGATGTTCATCGTGTTGAGCTGGTTGGCGACCTCATTGAAGAAGTGTTGAAGCTGGACATCGTGGACTTGCGGGACGTTAAGCGGTGGACCAGCAACGATGGGGGAGGGAGGTTCGATAATGGAAACGGGTCGAGATGGCATTGTCGAGGGAGGTGCCATCTCTTTGGTCGGCGTCGCCTCTTGCAGTACGATAGCGGGCGTAGTAGGAGCACCACCGCTATCACTTGAGGTGTACGAGGATTCTCGGGGTGACAAAGGGGGACGGGGTCCTGCTGGAGGCGGCCGCGGCGGAGCGAGTTTGCTGGTTGGTCGACTCGGTGCTGGCGACTCGTCATGAGCCTTGCCGGACGCCTTCTTAGGGGTAGGAGCCTGTGGTCGGGCGATCGGAGACGGAGCTCTATCCTGGATGGTCTCGTTCTCTCCAAGTGGCGCGAGGCGAAGTTTAAGTGGCGGTTGCGGCACACCCTTTCGCTTGGCAGGTGATGGGCCAGGCTGTCGGCGAGCTTGTCGACGTGCCATGGCCTCAGCATCCTCTTCATCGTCCATGTTGTAGTTTTCAAGATGCTTGTTGCGATACTTGATCAGAAGATGATAGATCGCTTTCTCCCATGTGTTCCTTCAATCAGTCAGCACGAGTTGTGTTTTCTATGGGCATCGCTCACTCTCTGCTCATAAGAGCCGCCAAGATCTCGTCATCGGCTGCACCGCTCCACAGCGTCTTCAGATTGCCCATGATATCCGCGTCAATCTCATCAGGCGAGTTAACAGGCCGTTCGGCCTCATCAAGACTTGGCGGCGAGACGAATTGTCGTCCGGGGATGGGTCGAGGTGACCGGGAAACGAAAAAGGGGTGTGTAAGAATGTCGGGCATCTGCTCGTGTCAGGAGGGTCCTGACTCAGACGGATTGGCATACAGTGATACGCTTCTCCGGATCCTTCTCGAGCATCCGCTTCAACAGGTCTCTGGCCGGATCTTTGATCTCGCTGGGCATCTCGAACACTCCGACCTTGACCTTTTGGAGGAGGGATCGGATATTGTCGTCGTCGAACGGTAATCGGCCGGTGAGGAGGGCGAAGAGGATGATCCCGCAGGACCAGATGTCCGATGAAGATCCATGGTACGCTTTCCCCTGCATGGGGGTCAGGCGTGTATTTCTTCCATGGTTCGCGACCTACCGCAACGATCTCTGGCGAGGCATAGTGGGGACTCCCACAGCTTGTCTCGAGCATCCTCTCTCCCGCTTCCCATGCCGCCATCCCAAAGTCCGCAACCTTGATATTCTTATCCTTGTCCAATAGCAAATTCTCAGGCTTCAGGTCACGATGACAGATATTGAATCGATGGCAGTAATCCACAGCATGGATGATTTGCTGGAAGTAGTGCAATGCCTCTGACACCGGCAGTCGTCCTCGCTTGACAAGGTAATCAAAAAGCTCGCCGCCTGGTACGTATTCCATGATGAGGTATCTACCCCGTTAGCTTGATTCATCGAGGATGACCTACAATTCGGAGCTGGTCTCCCAGACGTCGTACAGGTTGAGGACATTGGGATGGTCGATGAGCTTCATGATGACGATCTCTCGCTCGATCCCAAGCAGCACCTTGTCTGCTCTTGTGCCCGCCTCGGAAACGGACATGCGGGACGAGAGGATGAGGCCTTTGGGGACGATCTTGATCGCTGCATACTTGCCAGTGATAGAGTGTTTGGCGATCTTCACCCGGCCTAACAAATACATCAGCGCTGTTCGTAGTGCTCTATTCTCCTCCTTCCTTGACGAGCACAAGCTCGAAAGAGTAGGGATCAAGCAAAGCTCACCTGAACTGCCTTTGCCGATAGTCCGCCCAATCCTCCACTGCCCAATCATCTTCGCATCGTCCCGCCCACTGGTCGATCCAGTCTTCTTCCGTGACACCGGCACACCCCCACGTTGCGCCTCTTGTTGTACGGCAGATTGTTTGGAAGTCGAGGGTTGTTGGGAGGAGTAATCGCCTTGTCGGTATGTGATAGCTGCCATCCTGCGGACCTGGTTTACTCTTCAAGCGATCGTGTTGAGAGAGTGAAGAGGGAAAAGAGGAGAGGAGACCCGCTCGCAGCGATGTTTGTTTGACCGTCGACGGAAATAATTCGCCTGTCGATAGGTCCCGCAGGGCGGTGGTCGATCGTAATCGAGCACCGGTTGGGGGTCGTGTGAATTCCGAGTAAAGACCGTAAGTTCAACCGCCTATGCACAACAGGCCGACTGAATAGGAAGCTAAAGATGAGGACAAGAGTGTAGAGGGAAGTAGACTGATCCAACAGACCCACGCAGCGGTCACCGAAAGCTACCACCCGGTCCCAATTCCCCTTGCCCTTAGCCTGAAATCAGGCGCGGGTGCACCCCTCTCCGGTGATTGGTCAACATCCCATCCCATGTTTGCTCGGTGCGGCCCACTCGGAATGATTCACCTCATCGAATGAGAGAGAGATCGATGTTTGGGTGCGGCATGTCCCGGGAGTTGGTGATCGAGCGGGTTTGGAGCTAAGGGAGATGAGATGGGCCGTCGGATGGCCATGTTTGCGACATGCCGCCCCTGGAACGGTAGGGGAGGCGAAGGTAAACCCACGTCATGACAGCATGACTCAATCTGATGCATTGAGTCGACCATATCTGGCGCAGTGTAGGTCCAGAACTGTCGAGCACATTCCACGAACTGACAGACTACAACCAAGGATATCCGGGCATATCAAGGTTTCAAGCCTTACATCAACACCGGGCAGCGGGTAAACCCTCTTAGCCACTGCGCGTTCATAGCCTCCCTCCAGGCCGAGCTACGTATCACCCTCGCCACTACACTTGCCCCTAGCCTCAACGCGGGCTACGTCCGCACCATCAAATGGGCCGAATTCGACTATCGCGGATGTTCATGGGTCCGGCGGACAAGCAGAGGAGTCGGAGAAGCCTCTACAGTGCTGTAGAAGTGGGGAGAAGGATCATGGAGCCTCGGGCTTGGAGTGGCGACAACGAAAGAGACCGAGGTACGCAGAGGTATAATAGAGCGACCAAATTGACTGATACCCACTGGAGGTCTAGTATCGAGGTTCATGTAGCTAGTTTATGCAACGTCTTGTAACTAGCGGACCTACCCTACCAAAGACCAACCTGGCTGTGGAAGTGTCCACCCTCAGGTTGAGCAATCTCCCGTACTGTGCAAGACTAGACTGGTAAGTCTAGGCACTTGTCGCCGATTGTGGTCGACAATTTGTCATGGGGGACAGTTGGCAACTGGTCCGACAGAGCTACAAGTCGCGTCAACGAGTTACCTTCAGTACCCAGCGAGTCGGCGGCATCTCGGCGAATCTGGCGATTTGTAGTGAGGATTGGTCCCGCAAGTTGACTTTTCTGGGTACGGGATGTCGAAGACAGTTGCGGACATGCGGTTTATTGATCGGATATTCCGGTGTTATCGTATGGTGGCGTAGATCGCGGTTATGCCGTGGGGTCATCCTAGCTTGTCTTGGGCTGAGGCGTTGAGGAACGCATCCTAGCCTCCCTCTGCATGATCTTCTCAACCTCTTCCTCGCTCCTGACGTCAATCCATGTGGATATCAGGATGTTATGGAGGATGCAAGCCGCTTGGATGAACCCATGTAGCTCGAGCTTCGTCTTTTAGCGGAGGCTAGACCAGCGAGCTTTAAGTATGCCCAATACGTGGTCGACGACCTTGACACGCGGTGTAGCTGCTTTTACTATTGAAATAGGCCTACAAGATCAACGCTCTAGTCCCAAGCTTGTACTTACCGGGCTCCCCTGCAGGTCTGCCTCTCCCCTTAGACAAGTAAACATGGCGATGATGTGGCGTGCAGAGGTGAAGCCTGAGTCTCCTAGGACGTATTCCCATCATCAAAGTTATCGTCTGGATGGGCATGGAGTCGCATTGACTTGTCGCCGGCGGATGCGCTCAAGCCCCAATGCAGGTAGCAAATACGCTTCATATCGTCCACAACGGCTACAATGTTGAACCCGTAGCGCTCCTTCGCGACTGTGGAAGGATCCAGCCGTCTTTGTAGGCCGAGTGGGAGCATGTTCGAGGTTGATATGGGTGCGATCAATGAAACCGACGCAGCTGGGTAGCGCATGACGAGACTTGATGTGGTGTTTGAGGTCATAGCGCTCGGTGACCGTAGGCCAGCGAACGTGGGAAGACAGCTGTCGGATGATGGCTTGGATAGAGTTATCGGTCCACATTCAACGGTCCCAGCTGCTTCCAAATCAGCAGGGCGGATAGCGGAAGGAAACCCGACCTGAGACACCGAATAGGCGCCGAATCGCGCGTACCTCGTGCCCATGGGCTAGTCTATAAATGAACAGAGCTAGTTGATACTTTTTAATGGCTTGTTTCATCTTGGATTGAGCTTGCAAGATGATATCGTGGCCGAAGCGCTGAACGAGTCGAAGGAAGCATGCTGGCTCATGCGGAAGAGGAATTTGAATTGCGCGTCGATGAGGACAGCAGGCAATCAATGCTGGATGCGTACCGAACCTTCTGGTAAGGCTTGGGACGCTTCCGATACCGACGAAGGGTGACTATGCGACGAAGACAGAGGTGGAAATTGATGAGACGGCGGGTCATGGTACGGAGGTAAATTTGGCTGGTTGGCGATCGATTGTTTTCAGCGCACGTTATTGATGTGATGGTCTCGGCATCCTGTACAAGTGTGAAGCTTCATATAGCTATATTGATGGAGTAATGGGGATGTAAAGGACATAGCAGACGAAGTGGTGGATGAGAAGATGGAGCTAGCGGAAGCAAATCTTGGTGAGGAGCCCGGCGCATTTGCCTGGGTGTTCATTACTTCGAAATATTTGCAACTCAATTACACCCTCAACAATATGATTAACCCTATTGTTAGCAGGCGGCCCCAACATAATCGCCTGCTAAACCGCCAATCCGGAGTGCAGACAGCCCCTTCGATCAACTCAAAATTATACTGCTCGATATTGGCCCAGGCCCAGCTTGTGATGACGGAGGCCATCGTAACCCATCTTATATGGTACGTCAGACATCAGACATTGTGATCGCTCTAATGTCCCAATTTCATAACAGTGTCGTTCGTCAACCGTGCAGTTCGTCATCATCTCGTCGTTCCATGTATTTGTCCTTCCGACTTCGATGAGCTTGAGTGCCTCTTGACTGTTTGACTCACCTTCCACACCCAAGCCAGTCCAAACGTATTTGTCGATCCCTGTCCAATCTACCACTCATTTAGCTCCTTTCGCATAATGCAACATGAATGACTGACAGCCATGCGGTACCACTTCGCCGCCTCCTTCCTGTCATCCCGCAATAATATCAGCATCTAGAAGTCGTCCAGGAGATGATACTCACATATCCTTCTTGATCCCATTCGCTCCCTTTGACAATAAGAACCCCATCTCTGCTCTCGTCAGCGGTTGTCTTCATCCTAGAGTCGATGTCATACGTTCCTGCGACGCCAGATCCCCCGTGTTGCCTGCCAACCTCAGATACGCCAACGCGACATCCGGAGATCGCTTCACTCCAACACCTTCAAGGAAGCAGTTGGCGATCTCAAACATGCCCAACGAGACGTCTCTCTGCTCGCGACAATCAGCATACGTGATACGCTAATCGTCGAGCGCAAGGGGATTCTCTGCTCACGGTCATCGACTTCTTCTGCTGGGAAGTAAGCTTGACCGCCCCAGGACTCTGGTGGAAGCCGAGTCCTTCCTCGACGAGCGAATCTTCACATGCTCTCTGAAGTTCGGCAAATGCTCGTCGATCATCCCGTGCCACTCCCCATCTGCCGGAAGTCAGTCATTTCTCCCCGTCTCAGACAATGCAACTCGCCCATGACGCAATGCCAATCCTGTAAAGACTCACTTCAGCGAGGTCAGGGAAACCGGGGGCGACTTACCCCAATACATCCGCCCCGTAGCACTTCCCCCCTCGGCAGCTTTCATGAAGTACCAAGCGGCCTTTGGCAGCTCTCCCTTCCCCCTCGCCTCAATACCAGCATAAACCAGTTCCTCCTCCGTCCGGCCCTTATTCCCCAGACCCGGACTGAACGCTTCTCGTCGAAAAGTCGGATCCGACATACTCCGTTCCCGATTCTCCTTCTCCCTCTCGAGGGTCGAGACGGACACCTTCATATACTTACCATGTGGGAAGGCGATCTCGAGTGCGGCTGGAGCAGGTGACGTAGGGGTGGACGGATTGTCCCCTTCGAGATCGTAGAATGAGTAGGCGACTGATTGAAATGACATTTGGGAATTGCGAGCGAGATTTCGGGGTTTTGAACTGTGGAGATCGTCGCCTTTCAGGGGGATCATGGTGGGCGTTCGCAGTGAGCGGATGGGGGAGGGTGTGCGGGAGGATGGGCCGTCGGTCCAGCGCGAAGCGAGGGCGGGGCGTTGGGGCGGTTGAGCGAGATGATGGCGCGATGGACTGTTGGGAGCGAAGATGGGCTGTGTCGGTCGAGGGTGGAGCATGACAGGCCGAGACATGGGCTTTGCTGATTCGATGATCGTTGGAGATCGCGTTTGCGATGGTGTAGTTTCTCCCGATGACGGTGGCGGAGGTGCTCGTCGAGGAAAGACCAATTGCTTGCGCAACTTCCTCCCATCCCCTCCGCCGACACTCAAAGTCGGCTTCACCGCCGCTTTCAACCTCGACAACCTCTTGCTCGGGCTCATACCCACCCGTCCATTGCTAGCACCATTAACAGCTTCAGGCGCATTCTCCGTATCGAGCCATTCGAATTGCGCTTCGTCCTCTCCCCAGTCCGAGCCTTGTTCTCCATGAACACTCGTCCAATCCGCATGAGGTTGAGTTGCGGTCGGCAGAGAAGGTACTGATGAATCTCGCTCTAAGGCCTCTGCCTGAGGTTGTGTGCGTCCTGGGACGGGACGGAGGTGGAACTGTGTCTCAACGGATTGGGGGGAAGTTGGCGACAGTGGTTGACGAGAGCTGACTACGAAGCTTCGCTTGGGCGTGGGTACTCCTTGAGATTTGATGGGTGAGGCGACAGGAGCGCCGAGGTCGAAGTATCCGTGTACGGCTTGGTCTGGTCTAGCTCGGGGTGTCGTCGGTGAATCCGGTCGGGGCGGCTCATCCTCCTGGCTGAAGGTGCTGAGGCTGTTCAGTGAATCGATGGAGAGGACGGATGAGGTGCGAAAGAGGTTGAAGTCAAGAGGTGGGACGGTAGACACCGTTTTGGAGGAAGAAGCGAACTAAGGGGTTCTGTCATCAGCAAGGTTGCAGATGACGCAGCTGGGGGTGGTCTCACCGAGCTCGAGGGCAAAGTCTGCTTGATCTGCGCCAGCGGACTGGCGAAGCTTCCAGAGGAAATAATCTCGCTAGCGGACGGCATCCTCGGTATCGGACGCTGTTGCTGCTGATGGGATGCCATGGCCGATCACGGAATGCTGTGATGGAGGGAGGAAATGTGGAGTGAAAACCCTGAAGGATTGAATTGAGGCACAGATTCGTCATATGACGCCAGCTCGGACGTCCAGAGTGACTTGTGTAAAGATGACGGGCGACCTTGGACAAGGCTGAGTTGTCCCATCTGATGAACGAGGGGGAAAACCCCTCCTTTGGGTTCGGCCGACGCGTTTCAGCTTTCCCCTCTTGCCTTGCCCATGTAGGGGCGCTGCCTCGCTTTACTCGTAGTGAGACCAAATCCCAAGATGCATCGACGGGAACAGAGCAGGGATTATAGGAGACATCATCAAGCGTACCCAGAGATCCCCCACACGAGAACCAGTCAGAACGAACGGGAACTCAGAGAAGAAGCGGAACGTCCGTCCGATCACCCAGCCCGACCCGGATGTCGTCCGCCTTGTCCGAGCCATAAGACAGGACGACGTAGTGATGCTTCATGAAGATGTCGCCGAGGACCGTAAAGTATGGCATCCCACCCTGATTCCACACAATAGCTCCGTCACGCATATCCCTCGTCGCCTGAAAGTGGACTTACCTGAACGCCGGAGATGCACAGACCCGCATACGTATCCGAGACCTTTCCAAGCCAGATCCTCGATGGGCACACCGAATAGCCGGCCACCGACCGTGAAGAAGAAGATGTTCTGGCTGAACGGATACGAAGCTGTGCAAGGGATGTACCAGATGCCAGAAGAGGGCGAGTGGAAGGAGCCGGAGATCCGCGGGTGGATGGACGGGGCAGCCCGGTTGGAAGTAGAGACTAGGGTTGTCTAGGATCGTCAGCGCCCATAATCTTCTTGAGGGAGGTAGCGAGACGTACGCCGGTATAGATGATGGCGCGACGAGGGGTGGTAGTATCGCGACCAAGTCTACATTGTCTTTATGAGGTATTTCAAGTATGGGAGTTTCGATCTCGACTGGGCGAGACATGAGACTCCCCCTTGTTTGATCGCCTTGAGCACTTCGTCAGAGCCCTCACGTTTGATCACTTCAGCAGGAATGTCGTCTCGGCGCAACTGACCGCGAGAATCGGGCGGGAAGGGGGAACGATCGTCTTGGGCCCTGCTCAAGCGTTATCTTTCTCCCCATGAGAAGCGGATGTACACCTCTCGCTGAGCGCGATCAGCGGTGCAATGTCCTCTTTGATACGAGCCTCAAGCAGGCGAGATTGCGCTGCGAGAAGCATCCCCCTCCGTAAACGCCCATGAACAAAGATGCGGCGATCGCTTACGCCTCCCATGCATGTTAGTCTTGTTTTGGCATCCCTCTCCATTCGTCCTTTAGGGTATTGAGTTCGATTAGCTGTCACGCGATATGAGTCCGAACTTCCCCTGGAAACCACTAGCGCGCCCTTTAAGCGCCCCGATTTCCCACTTACCCTGTCAACACAGGGTCCCCAACAACCTCCCGACGAAACTCGATCACCTTCCCCGTCAACCCTGCTAAATCAAATCTCACCCCTTCAGTCCACACTTGCGACGACAACCCCTCCCATAGGGTCTGCGGAACACGATGAAGTCCCTACGACGATCCCACAACAATAATAATAACGCGACTGACCCTCAACTTTCCCCTCCCTTGCCGACACATCCAAACCTCGCCCGACCGTCTGAAAAGGTCGCTCCCCCTCAGAAAGTCATCAAGGCTTTACAGAGTCATCGCAGTACCAATCCGCAGGAGCTGAGCTATACCAAGGGCGACTTTTGGTATGTGACTAGCGAGAGGGAGGGGTGGTATGAGGCTCTGAGTGTGTCTGCTTTCTATCAGACCTTTGTGGGATGTCTGATCGCTTTGGCAGATCCTATCACTGGCTCAAGGGGACTGGTACCGAAGACAGAGTTCGAGGAGTTCAATAAGGGCGGACGGAATGCCTCGGGATCGAGTCAGCGACCAGGATCAATGGAGCGAACGCGGTAGGGACTCATTCATCCAATGCAGCGGATTCGTACTCATCCATGCCGTGCTCAGATCTCAAACACCGTCACAAGGCCACTCGTCACTCCAAAGCGATCCCAGATCCCCCCCTGCACCAGAGCTGTCACCGCCAAACCAGAATGGATCGGGAAAGCCACGACCACCGTACGTCTTCTAGACCACACCTTGAGCGGTCCGAACTGATTGCAAGTGCAGAGTATATGCGGTAGTGCAGTTCGATTTCGCGGCAGAGAGACCGGATGAGCTGGATGCGAAGAAGGGGGAGCCGATCGTGGTGATTGCGCAGAGCAATCATGAGTGGTGCGTACCCCCGACCTCGTTCTGCCAATCAGCTAAATTGCCCGTAGGTTCGTAGCCAAACCCATAGGACGATTAGGTGGACCCGGTCTCATACCGGTGGCATTTGTGGAGATACGGGATCCAGCAACCGGGCGCCCAGTCGAGGTATTGCATGACTCGATACCGATGGTGGAAGAGTGGAAGAAGGCCACGGCGGATTACAAGGCTGCGGCTATCCCTCTGGGACGATTCGACATGCCACCGGAACAAAGCGTCGCCAATTCACCCTATGCACCTGCTCAACCGCAAAGTCAGAGCGGCGCGACATTCCAATCATCCCTGCCACGCTCCCCATCCACTTCCTCAATCACACGGCAGCAGCGAAATGGTCCCCGCTCCGCACCGCTGTACCGGCCAGAACATGATCCCATGCTCCCTCCTGGCGAGCTCACCGCGCTGAGCGTACCCTCCTTTCACAACGAGTCTGGAAACTACTGGTTCCGCCTACATGTCACTTTCGTACCCGATGAACCATCCGCGCCAGCATACACACTCAGCCTATATCGGACGTACGAGGACTTCTATGATTTCCAGATCACCCTGTTAGATACCTTCCCCTACGAGGCTGGGCGACCCCGACCGGGAGAGGAGGATCGACCGCCGCCCGAGCGGATACTGCCGTACATGCCGGGACCAGTGAAGGATGAGATCGATGACGACTTGACGGAGTACCGACGAGAGGAACTGGACGCGTATGTCAAGGCTCTGATCGATCTGCGGAGACGAGGAGCAGGGTACATCGTACGACATGAGCTGTTCCGGACGTTCTTTGCGGCCAAGTACGGCGACTACTGCGAGGACGCCCCACGGCAGGATGCGGTTGAGGAGCTGGAGGAGCGGCTAGGCGAAGTAAGGGTGGCTCCAGGAGAAGCTGGACGGAGCGGTAGTGTGAAGGGATACTCGCAGGACATGCGGACGGCTTCTGCGGCATCAAGAAATTCTCAAAATCCTGCCGTTCAAGAAAATTTCCCTGGACCCGCACGAACCACCTCACGAGGTCCATCCCCCCTCCCTCCCATTGATACACACCTACCCACCTCTCGGCCCGAGTCATTAGGCTACTCCGCCGGTGCTCGGCAGTCTGGTGGAACGCATTACGTTTCCGGCGGAATGTCGACTGCCACGACCTCTTATTCCTCATGGGGTGCACCCACCTCCGCCTCAGTCCCCTTAGCAGGTCAACCCCCCTACGTGAAGATCAAGATTTACGACCGAGCGACAGACGACCTCATCGCTATCCGAGTCCATCCAAATGTGTCTCACACCGAGCTGTTGGAGAAGGTTCGGGCGAGATTGGGACCGGAAGTGAGCCTGTTGAGGTATAGAGCATCGATGGCGGGTGGTGCGAACGGTGCTTTGGGGTATCGGGAGATTAGGGATGATAGGGAGTTGAAAGATTGGTTGAGGACGGAGGATCAGAAGTTGGTCTTGTATGCGGAACAGGGATGATCTGAGCGATCAAAATGCATTGCAGTGTTGGTACTCGGCAAGCCGGTTTGTGATTCAGCCTGATTGAGCTTTCTACGTTGTGCCATGCTGAGAGGGGCGGACGATGAGGGTATACGTGCGGTGGGAACAGAGGCCGAGGAGCCCTCCTGATGCGATCACGCCGTCACCATCCTCTCCACCTCCGCGCTCTCCCCCTCGCTAAGCGTACTCTCCACATCCTCAACCCACCCGTCCCTCCTACACCTCTGACAGCTCACCCACAACCTCCCATCTCCCTCCGCCCTAATAAGTCTCCGCCCCGAACTCCGCTCAGCAGTCTCGAGACACGCGCGATGCCATCGATGCTCGCACGAGTTGATCACAAACTGCCCATGCTCTCCCCCTTGCTCGTGGATGGAGAGTTGTAATGGCGAATGGATGCTCAACATCTCCTTGCCCTCTGGAGAGACGTCGTCGTCCTGCATGTCGATATCGCCATCAGGGTCGGTCGAAGGCGCGATCAGGCATTCCGTCCCGTCACATCGCCATCCCAGAGCCTTCTCGCGCTGCTCAGTCCAGCTCTCGAGGGACTGGGGGACGAATGGCGCCGACTTTGGAGTCGAGGCCGTGGTCTCGCCAGGCGGTGGCGGTCGAGGAGCGGTCATGAAGAATTGGAAGTCTGGCGATGCGTTGCCGCCGATCGGCTGAGGAGGAGGAGCATGATGATGCTCGGGAGGCGGACGTGCAAGGTGATGGACGACATGATGGTGATGGTGATGATGCTGGTGAGGGTTCGGCGGTGCATTGGGACCGCGGAAGATGGCGATATGTGGTCTTCGCTCGGGATGCGGTCGTGGGACCATCGCTGACGTAGGTGCTAGATTGGGCGCCTGAGTCGCGTGAACCGGCGTCGATGCAGATGGTGCACTGGCTGTGCGGTTCATTGGCATGGGCGAGGTATGCAGTGGTACGTTGAACAGCATATTCGGTATCCTCGGGGGTGTCAACTGGGGAGCCGTAGAAGATGATGCTTGATCTCCAGCTACATTGGGATTTGGTTCTGGCTGTGGCGACGGTACTGATGAGCGCTGTCCTTCCGGAGGTGCGGGATATTCCGGCATCGGGATCGGCATGCGCCAGATGAAGGGGGACGGCGTCTGCAGTGGTTGAGGTGGTGCTGCGGATGGCGGTAGAGCTGCACGAACTTCGCCCGGACTCGGCGCAGGGTTTTCTGGTCCCCGAGCGTATGGATGAAACGAGGTTGACGGTGTCCCAGCCGAGGTGGGCCGAGCTGGACTCGGGGGAGTCTCGGATGCGGTATGAAGTGTATGAAGCGGGTCGAGATCGAGTCGACATGCAGGACTGCAATTTGCATCAGATTTCTACACATGGTCTTGGCAAGGCAGAATTCACCAAGTATGCCGGGTGGTCAACCACGGTTCCAAACAAGCGCTATGATACAGATGATTGCACGGCAGCGCCTTCACTCCGGTCTCCTTGCTCTCCGCATCCTCAACGCCCTCGAGGCAGATCCCGCACTTCCACCCGTGCTCTAAGTCGTCGTCCCCCCTGCGAGGTCCCTCAGCGGAGATGATCCGGTCGATCCTCTTCATCAAGTTTTTGCCGACGGCAGGAAGTGAACGGATGAGCTCGGCGGCCTTCACCGGGTCCGGTTGGGGTTCGGAAGGCATGGGAACAGGCATGAAGAACGAGAACATGGGTGGAGGTTGGCCAAAGGTCATCCAGGGTGGAACTGGTGCTCCGATCATGGGCGGATGTGGCTGGTTGCCGGGCGGCTGAGGGGCGAGGTGTGGGGGAGGGATTGGGAAGAATCCGGGATGTGTAGCACCATCGGGTGTGACGAAGAAGAACGGAGGCATGCGGGGTGCTTGAGGCCGGTGTGGTGGTGGGGCTTGACCGGATCCGTCGGTAGTGCTCGATGGTGGGACTGGCCCCTCAGGAGCAGTCTGCCCGGCTTCAGTATGAGGTGGTGGACCGTTTGGCGAAGGGGCTCCCTCCTCCCGGACCTCCACCGTCCACATGATCCCGGGTCTCTCTTGCTCCGTACCCGGTGGCCCTGCTGGCGCAGCCGAGCTGGGACCGCCATTGTTCAACGGCCTGAATGGCATGAAGAAGGTCATGGACTGTACTGGTGGTGGTCGAGAAGGCCCAGCTGCAGGTGGTGACTCTGTTGAACCGGAGGGTGCTGGTGGCGAACGTGGTGGTGTGGACATGCTGACAAGGTATTGTAAGGCGGACGGCCAGTCTCGATATGATGATGCTTGGGAAAGTAAGAAACGTATGATGTATAGGTATTACAGAGATTTAATGACTAACCAGATGATAAAAGGTAACGGAACAACAGATGACAAAGGATGGGTTGGAGAGAATGCCAGAACACGTCCACACCACCCAAACAGACTCCCCCTGAAGGACAAAGCTTGAAACACGTGGCCCGCTCAATCATCTGGACGCTTTGATCGGAATCAGCAAAGCCTGCAGCTTTTGGTCGCTCCTGATGAAAACGGAACCACTTCCTCTAGAATGCGATAACCTAAACACAGGGTTCTGCACCTTCAGTGTGAACACTGTGGACCGGTGTGATTGCTGAGAGCGGTCTGCCTCAAGAATGGCGTTCCCACCATTGCGCCGCTACTTCCGACAACCACTCCTCCTCCTCGTAGCGATCCGTACCGTCCAGATCCTCGCCGCCGGCCACCTCTTCATCACCACCATCGCTGAGTCCCGTAAATGTACCGGCTTCTCCATGCTCCCCACGCTCTCCCACGAAGGCGATGTGGTCCTCATTTCCCCCATTTCATACTGGGGATGGAAGCGCCGACGGGGACCGAAACGTGGCGATCTGGTCTTCGCGTCGAGCCCGAGAGATCCACAGGATACCGTATGTAAGCGCGTGATTGGCATCGAAGGGGATGTGTTGGAGGTGGAGCCGCGGATAGGAGGGGGAAGGAAATGGATGATCGAAGGCAGTGAAGGAGAGGTGGGTGGACGAGAGCTGGATACGACGGCGGAGCATCATAGAGGGGAAGGAGAATGGGTGCGGGTGCCAAAGGGTCATATTTGGCTGGCTGGGGATAATCTGAGCAACTCGACGGATTCGAGGACGTACGGCCCGATGCCGCTGGCGATGGTCAAGGGAAAGGTCTTGGCACGGGTAGGTTCATCGGGTTTCATAGTGAGCAGTAGGCTAATGGCATACAGCTCTGGCCCAGCTTCAAGTGGTTCTCTGATCCCATACGGCCCTTTGGTCCCGACATCTCCGCTTGAGATCGCCGGGACAAGATGCACCTCACTAGTCACACCTCACTCGACCCGATCGAGCAGCCCATCAAGCATGGCCGCAACCGCATGATCGCTTACGAGGGACTTTCTTATCTGTCAATTCTCTTTCGTACTTCCTCGAGTCTGCCAATATCGGAGAAGCTGGGCACGATCCAGTTTATCCACAAGCGGAACTCGCTGAAGAGGCTGCCTCGGGATGGCGGGCGTCGAACCATCCGGACGTCTAGGTAGGCCAATGTTTGGAAGAGACGGTAAGAGCCCGAGCTATGCATATTGGATCGCTACACTTTGACCTTATATGGGAGCTAGGTCAAGGCAAGTCTTGTTGGATGTGTGGTACAGGTCGGATCTCGGAAAACTCTTCGTTTGCCACCCAAAAAGTTGCAATTCAAAAAAGTCAAACCCGGATTCTGGCTCTTCATCTAACCTCTATACTCTCGCAAAAAGGAGTTCCAATTCCATGTCGAGCTCAGCTTTCCCTTCCCTCTCACATACATTTCGTGCTTTCCCGCTACCGACCATAGCCGAAGACACCCTTCACTACAACCTTTACCTCACCTCCAGCAGCACTTATTCAGTAGCCCTCGCCCTCCTCATCACACAATATGTGGAGTCACTCCTCCTCCGCCCTTGGCTGTGGAACAAGGATGGCTGGGAGCTCAAAGCTGCGGATGGGAGGGCCGGGCCGAGCAAGCTCGAGGGGAGGATGAGGGTTGGCGATGCGGTGGATGATGAGTGGTTGGTGGTTTGGCTGTTACGGGAGATCAGCAGGAAATGGCCAGAGCTCGTCATCAGGTAAGACATTCGCTTCTCCACACAGCCTGGGAGCTGACATGGGCTAGCATACGAGATAATGATGGAGAGTTTCTGCTCATTGAAGCTGCGAATGAGCTGCCTTCATGGATATCGCCCGAGAACGCTGAGAACCGGGTACGGATCCAAGCACTTCTGCGTGCCTGCCCAGCTCATCGTGACTCAGCTGTGGTTACAAGACGCCCACCTCCACCTCATCCCCCTCTCCATTCGTTCCTCTGCATCGACCATGCCCCGACAAATGCCAGATGACGAGGAAGGAGGGCGTCAATACGACCCTGAGGCATGGATCAGCGAGGAGGATGCGGTCCGCGCCGTTAGAACAGGGAAGTACAAGGCGGATGAGAAGATGGAGCAGGCGGTCTGGGAGCGGATAGCATGGTATGTCTGGTTTCCTAGTCTCGCCTTGTGTATAGGCTGATATTTCGTTAGCTATCCGGATGCATTGAAGACACATCGACATTGGACGAAGGCATACCTTCCGGAGCGGATAGCTAGAGCACTGAGCGTATCGCCGGAGCTCGTCCAGCGAGCTGTGGAGGGATTCTATGTCCGGGACCCTTCTCAATTACGAGTTCGGTGGTTTCGGCTCCACTCAGATCATGCTAACTCTGGCTCCCTCAGGCGGCATCCCGTATGACCCACTTCCCACCCTCTCCTTCCGTCCTCACATCCGTCCTTATGACTCGGGCAGCCTACGCCCAACTGCAGGGCCAGGTCTTCCAACCTCCTCGCGTCTTTGGACCAGAATGGAGTGTCCGGCAGGGCGCTGAGTTGGACGATGAGCGAAGATGGAGGGATCTGGGTGTGAAGATCGCGACGGGATTCGACATTATGTATCGGGAAGGTGGGAAGAAGGGTCGCATCGGTGAGGTTAGTCCGATCGGATTGGATCCATCGTGCTGAGCTGACTCAGTATCATTAGGTCGACGCAAGTGCGGATACCTTCAAATCTGATCCGGCATATCGAAACTATATCGCGAATCTCAAGTCTGCTGGGTTCTTCGGGGATGAGCTGGAGGGAAGCGCTTCATGGAAGATGAAGGAGGTTGGCGCAGCGAAGGGATGGAAAGCTGTCCGGTCAGCAGAGTGAGTCGAGAACACATCATAACAGACCATCATGACCGTGCTGTCCGCAGCACCACCTCGCAGCGACCTTCATTTGCGTTTCAGGTCGATGTAGCCGTCGAGTCCGCCTCGGCCTCTCCTTTTTCGGCTGGGCAAGCCTCATCCTCCTCGCTGGAGGACTGCGTTTCATGGCTGGAGGTCTCGCCAGACGAGCTGGACGGCATGATGGCGCGCACGTCTGGCCGGAACGGACCGCCTGCTAATGGCACATCTGAGGAGAAGCAGCCAGCCGAGCTCGGTCACGAGCAGGGGGAGGCTCTGCAGGATCTAGCGAAAAAAGTGGAGCAGTTTGTTGGGGGTCAGGGCGATGTCGAAGGTGCTCGCTTCGAGGAGTAGGTTCATACCGTGCAAGATCGTTCGATGCTGATGCCGCATTTGAGTGAATTGTCAGATGATGGGATGGACGACGACGGGTCCTCTGGAGAGGAAGAAGGAGGAGCACCCGCTCAGTCTGGACTGTCAAAAGCCGAACAGGATGAGCGCATGCGGAACCTTGTACCTGCCCTTCCGGACCGGGAATGGGGACGAAAGCCAGGTGACGAGTCGGCCGCGACCAAGATCGATAAGCGGACCGGACCATCACGACCGAAAATTACAAAGCCGGCCTCAGCTGACAGTGTAGCAATGAGCATGCGACCGCCCATCTTTGCCAAGCAGTCCTTCGACGGGGTGGTTTCGGACTCGGACGAGGACTCAGAAGACGAGATACTGCCACCACCCGGCACGCTTGGCCGCAAGATCGCCGAGATGAAGTGGTTGGAGCGTGCACCGAAGATCGAGGAGATCGACGACACACCCGATCAGAAGCCGAAGTTTGGCTTGGGAGATGATATCGATGAGCAGATGCGTCGGCGAGTCTGGGGTGAGGATGACGAGCGAGAAAAGGATGGGATGATGGACATTGACCCGGACATGGGCGAAGAGGAGGAGGAGTTCTTGAAATTCTCGAGGGACGCATTGGGTATCAGCGATGATGTGTGGGAAGGGATTCTGAGTAGCCGGCTGGAACGAGGGGGTGAGTCATCCAGTCATAGGCATTCCATGACGACTCTAGCTGATTCTCGATCAAGCTTTCGTACCAAAGCCGGTTCCAAAGTCGCTCGAGGACGCCAAGGTCGAGACTGCCCCCACCAAATCCACTAGAGGCATAGCGAATCCCGCCACAGCTGCCAGATTTCCGGAAGTAGAACCAGCGGAGTCCCCAGAAGCCGGCGGAGTCAATATGGACCTCGACTCCTTCGAAAAGGTCATGGCCGCAATGGATACCGAGCTTGCAAAGACGACCGGCAAGACTCCTTGCGCACCTCCTGCGCCGCCAGTCAATGGGAAACCCACGTCAAATCCTTTACCTAAGCTACCTACCGAAGCGGATCTCGATGACATGGACGAGGATGATCTCACTGCAATGGACCGGGAACTTCGGGCTGCCCTCAAGGGCGCGGGTATAGATGAAGATGACGAAGACATGGGCGAGCTGGACGTGGATGAGGCGAAGGTGCTGGAAGGGGAGGATAGGAGAGAATATTCGATGATGCGGGATTTCTTGGAGAGCTATCGGAGTCAGGCGGGAGGGAGTGGGGTGGTGGGGAATTTGTTTGGGAGGTTGGGCAAGGAGGAGTGAGATGAGTCTGATGCATCGTCCGTGGAGCCATGCGGAACGGCCTTATTTGTAACCGATAGCGGGTCGGTCTCCAACTGTAGCAGAGGAAATTGCGGCACTCACCGCACAAAGCCGAGAGATTTATCACTTCGATTTCCGTTGTCCGACAGAGTCGGGTGTCCAGGCCGAGCTCTTACCACTCTTATCGCCCATACGAGTGGCCAATAATCGTCATGTCTACACCTCGTATAGCACTAGTCACAGGCGCGTCCTCAGGTATCGGCCGAGCAGCCGCCATAGCTCTCAACGCAGCAGGATGGACCGTCATCCTCTCCGCGCGAAGAAAGGAGATCCTGGAGGAGACGGTCGGGCTGATGGAAGAGGGCGGACGAGCACGGACGAGCATTGTCGTCGGGGATCTTGGGAGACCAGAGGACGTGAAGACCCTGTTTGAAGTGATCCGAAATGACTTCAGTGAGTCAATGAAGAGCGAAGTGAGACTGAATTTGACTAGGTCGGCTGGATTTGCTCTTCAATGTGCGCAAATTGCCCTCGGATCCTATGGCGTTCAAGCTGATAGTTTTGGGCTAGAATGCAGGTATTGGTTCCCCGAAGGTCTCGATGGAGGAGATCGACCTCGAAACTTTCCAGTCCGTTATGAACGTCAACGTCACAGCGTCATTCCAGTGCGCGCAGGAGGCGATCCGGATCATGAAGGCGCAAACACCACAAGGCGGACGGTCTGTCCCCCTTGCCACTACATTCGACCCTTCGCTCATGCAGGACAGCATCATCAACAACGGCTCGATATCCGCCTATGTGCCCCGAGCATTATCTACTGTGTACACCATGTCGAAGCATGCGATACTCGGCATGACGAAATGCATAGCACTGGACTATAGGGAGTACAGTATCGCCTGCTCTCAAATCGACATCGGTACGCTCTTCCTGTCACAGCTACCATCTGGAATGTGTCGCTGAGAGGCATCAAGGAAACGCCGATACCAAACCCCATCAAAGCGCTCCGACGCTCCAAGCAGACGGGGCCATGCGGATGGAGCCGTGTGCTCAAGTCTCTCGACATCTGTATCAAGCTGATGTAGAATATAGGAAATACGATGTCTCCTATGCGGGAGCGGCTGTGGTATACATGGCTAGCCTGCCTTTGGATATCAACGTGTATAATCAGGTTCGTCGGAGTTTGGATCCAAAGGGGTCAGCTAATGAGGAGTTCCAGACGCTGGTCGCTACAAATATGCCTTTTGTCGGTCGAGGATAGAGCGTGATTGCATGCGCTGTATCGTTGAGCCCCGCGTCGTATGGATGCGTCTCCCAAGCGAAGCATGCCTAGAGACCTTATCGCTTGTTGCCGGTTGTATCGCGTGGACACCAGCCACAATAAGCGATACGGACATGTCCGGATCGAGAAGTTGTTGAAGTTTGAACCACCTTTAGGTAGGTGTAGTTGAGACGTTGCAGAAGTATGATGCATAGGAGCTAGTTGAATGTCCGAGAAGATGGGGGAAGCTACCAACTAGGCCTGTCAACTAGCTAGATAAGCGGTGAATTTCACACGCCTTGCAACAGAAGTGGAGGGTCCACGTTTCCTGTTCCTGATTCTATAATTGAAGAACATCTCTTAGCTGAGATTCGCAGAAGTCATACTAACAGCACAGAGTGAAGCCGTCGCCATGCGCTTCTCACTCTTCGCTCTGCTCCCTCTCATCTCAGCTCTTCAGCTACCCCACCTCCCGACCCCGCAATCAGCGCTCCGAGCCGCCGATGCCATCCTTCACAGCGCATCGGATCTCAGCCCCGCGAGTGATCTGAACCTCGCCTCGATCCCCGTAGACGACCACGTCCTGATCACCAGTGCTCGCCACCCTGTGCGTCTCACCCTCTCAGTCCCATTCGGTCGCAGCCGCTGACCTCCATCCAGAACCACAAGATCCGAATCAAGTCGACGGAAGGGTGGTGTGATCCCGATGTCAGGAGCTTCTCCGGCTACCTCGATGTTGGGTACGGCAAGGAGCTATTCTTCTACTTCTTCGAGTCGAGGAGTAAGCCTGCCGAGGACCCGGTGGTCATGTGGATCAACGGTACGTCTGGCTAGCTCTATCGGGATTGGAGCTGACGCGTCGCAGGTGGACCGGGATGCAGTTCGGCGCTCGGACTCTTCATGGAGCTCGGTATGTCCTCTCCACCGGGGGTGAGCCCGCGAGCTGATGTATGAAAATAGGCCCATGCTCCATCAAGGACGACCCGACGAGCGTCAACGATACCAAATACAACCCTTACGCCTGGAACGAGCATGTGGGTCTTCTTTTCTGCTCTCATAACCTATGTTGACCAGTGCAGGCAAACATCTTCTTCCTTGACGAGCCCATTGGCGTTGGATTCAGCCATGCTGACAATGGCCAGGCAAGTTTCCCATCGATCCTATGGGTTTTCGCACTGATGACGAGCATAGACAGTCGCGAGGACAGAGGCGGCTGCACTGGATGTCCAGGCCTTTGTCTCTATCGTGTGTTTTCTTACCACGTCACCAGCTGGAACTGAAATCGCTGTGCAGTTCTTTGAGACTTTCAAGGAGTTTGAAGGTCGCGCTTTCCACATGGCCGGCGAGTCCTACGGCGTGAGTGACATTTAGATTTCAAGTGCTGTGGCTCACGACTTTGAATGTATAGGGCCGGTATCTCCCTGTCTTCGCCTCGGCTGTGCATGATGGCAACAAGGCGCTGGTCGCTGCCGGCAAGACGCCCATTAACCTGCAGAGCGTGATGATCGGGAACGGTGTTACCAGCTTCAGTAGATCTCCTCTCAAGTCTGCTCACATCCGGCCATGCTGACTGTATGACCTCAGTTGCGACAGCCTTGTCATACTATCCCTACGTGGGTTCAGCCTCAGTCTAGAACTGGCCCCGTTTGTTCACTAGCTAAAAAGAGCGCAGCAATGTACCATTCAGGGCGGACTGAATCGGACTGTGCAGTCCATCAACAACTGCGTTGGCATGGCAGAAGCGGTGAGCCATCATGATGTGTCCTGGGGTGTCGGGCTGAATCGGACAGGTGCCGAAATGCGAGAAGTTCTACCGCAAGGGCTGCCTCGAGACCAACGACCCCACGGCTTGCGCCATGGCTGTGGACTATTGCCAACAGGCGATCGACGGGCCATTCTTTGCGGCTGGCGTCAACCCGTGAGTGACAGCTTCCAAAACAACCGAGCTCGCCGCTGATCTTGACTGGAGGTACGACGTGAGCAAGCCATGTACAACCGAGCAGCTGGAAGACTCGCTTTGCTACGATGCAACGTGGGTCTCCGCCTTTATGACGCAACATAACTGAGATGGCGTATACAGGAAGAAGATCAAGACTTATCTGAACCTCGAGGACACTCGCACACTCCTCGGTGTGAGGCACAAGATGACCGATTGGTCTTCGTGCGACAAGGCCGTTGGCAGTCGATTTAACGCAGCCATGGACACGACCGCTCCGACTTGGCTCTATGTTTCGAACTTGCTCGAGCGGGGTGTCCGGGTGCTCAATTACGCCGGGACTTACGACTTCATCTGTGAGCGTTCAACTTCGAGATGATCTCCAGCATGAACTGACGTATGGCTAGGCAATCATATCGGGAACGAGATGTGGATGGAAGCTCTCGAGTGGACTGGCAAGAAGGGCTTCAATGAAGCGCAGTTCGCAACATGGAAGGTCGACGGCGAAGTCGCTGGGTCGTATAAGACTTCTGGCAATATGACGGTATGTTGACCGGATTGACCGGCTTGGAGCGGGCGGAATCCGGGCTGACAGTACATACATAGCTCATGAAGGTGCTGGCCGCCGGCCACATGGTGCCGCTTGACAAGCCGAAGGAGGCGCTTGTCATGCTGAACGGATGGCTCGGGGCGGGATCTCTCAACTTGTAGACAAGTTCTCAGTCGAGGTGGCGGTCCAAACAACAGCAGAGATGTATGGAAAGAATTTGTCTGTCAACAGACCGTCAAAGTCCTCAGTCATTATCAGCCATCTTTGATCGTCTGACACGACAGAATCATGGTTGTCACCACGACATCCAGGGTCGAAGGTCAAGATTTCAGGACGCTATCCCAGGTCATTCAGGCAAGAATCTTGGGTTACCAATCGGGAGGACTCGTCAGTAGGGAGTTGGAATTCCGGTATGAATGACCTTTCTGCATGTGTGAGCGTCTGATGACCCAAGGGCCTGCAAGCATGATTCGAACCAAGGTTTCATCGACAGAGAGCTGAGAGAAGGAGATAATGACCAATCAAGTGGGGTTTGCGATCCGAGCCGCCTCAGATCTAAACAAGACGTGCGTTATCCACGATCTCTATATTTCTTTGGTCAACTCTCCAAGGCGCCACGCGCCGCTCGCGAAATTCCAGCTATCAGCTACCGCCTCACCTCCGTAGATCCTCATCTCCTTCTCGTAAGCCTCGGTCACTCCCTCCTTGTACCCGCCGGCCTCACTAATCAGCCTTCCCAGCAGTGCCGAATCCCTCATGGCAGTGTTCGCGCCGTTGCCGCCGGCTGGGGTCATCGAGTGCACTGCGTCGCCGATCACGGTGACTCGTGGCTCGTTGGGCCAGTCTGGTACGCCTCCGGGGGACGAGCAGGTGATCTTCCAGAATGCCGCTTCGTTCTCGATCATTTCCGTGAAGAGAGGCTTGAAGCGGGGGTGCCAATTCGCGGTGAGAGATTGGGCTACTTCGGCAGCTTGTTTGCCGACGATGGCGTAATCGTCGTTTGGAGCAATGACGACTCCGGGTTCACCGACCATCGTCCAGCCGAATTGGACGTTGGGATCGTCCTTGTCGGCGGACCGGACGTTGGTGATGATGGTGACGGAACCGCGTGGGTTGGAATCATCCCTCAATCGGAAGACACCCTCGCCACCTAGACCCTTGAACGCGGTGGTCGGGGCTTGACCGTGTATCCCTCGAGCGCCGGTATCGAACACCTTCAACTTGCAACCCGATAACTGCTTTGCCACTCCGGACCGAATACCTTCTCCACCGATCAACATCGACCCCTCGACCGACTTGGTCCCGTCTGAAAAGATCGCCCGGACACCTCCATCGGTCAACTCGTATCCATCGACCCTCTTGGACCACCGGATATGTTCCACTGAGCCTTCCAAGAACAGATTCCTCATATCCCCACGCGCGATGCCCAAAATCATCCCGCGGCGAGAAGTAAGCGTCTCGCCGGTCTTCCGATCCGTCTCCTCGCCCGTGACACCATCAAATGCGATCATACCACTACCCGCGGTCTTGCCGCACGTATCGTAAAACTTCTGCCAAGCCTCTGGATCGAGTACTGATTCGACGGCGTCAAGCCCTTGGTCCGAAAGGCGGAGGCGATAACCCTGGCCACGACCGCCCATCGAGGCGTCGCGCTCGAAGATCAGAAAGGGGATGTTGTTGCGGAGGAGAGATCGGGCGAGGAGGAGGGAGGCGAGTCCGGCACCGGAGATCAGGATGGGTTTCCGAGTCATCGTGGACAAGGGGGGTTTGAGAGGCTCGAGGGGATAAGTTAGTCGAATGGTGGGAGTTGACCCTTTGGATGCTCAACGTCGACAGGCGGTGATGCGGTGATGCTTGGAGTCCCTTGAAGAGATACTGCTGTGCGAGAGCGTAAGCGCCAAAGCTGCCATATGAAATCTACGCTTCGGAGCTGATGGTAAGGAGAGTTGCTCGAAGATGCCCGGCCATGAAGGGGATCCCTAAGCGCTACTTTGACACGTGACAGGAAAGGTACGGGCCGAGATGACGTGTTATCGATCGCTCAAGGCACTCCGCTGATAAGGATAAGCGACGTCCATGACTGGCGTCGAGGTATTCTCGTTTCGTGGTCGAACCGCGTTCATCTCTCACACATAACTCTAGAAGCTTGCACAGCTCTTGTACTCCTCGTCTGGAGGGGCTTACCGGGCCAGGATGCCGGACGAGATCCACAACCTCTACGAGACCATCCTCATCCTCGACTTTGGCTCACAAGTACGCCTTTCTTCGAGGAGTTATGAGCACGAAATGTGAGGCTGAAGCGAATTGCAGTACTCCCACCTGATCACGCGGCGATGTCGGGAACTCTACGTGCGCTCGAACTCGATTCTCTTCGTCCGGCGTACTCTTGTCCCGCCGAGGCTGATAGGGCTGAGCTCGTAGGTGTACTGCGAGATGCTCCCCTGCACCCAGAAGATTTCCGACCTGAAATGGAAGCCGAAAGGTGCATACGGTCACCTCAGCATTCTCTGGCTTGCTTACATCCGCGGGACAGGGATCATACTCTCCGGTTCCCCTTATTCCGTCTACGCCTCTGACGCACCCCACGTCGACCCAGCCGTTTTCGACTGCGGCGTCCCCGTCCTCGGTATCTGCTACGGTCTGCAAGAGATCGCACGAACATATGGAGGGAACGTCGAGGCCCATACGCATAGGGAGTATGGGTATGCGAGGATCAAGGTGGAGAAGACCGGGAAGGGGGATGCCGATAGACTGTTTGAGGGGATTCAGATGGAGGAGGATGGAGCCCTGCAGGTGAGTTTGGACTTGAGCTTGAAGGGCGAAGCTGATATTGGATAGGTGTGGATGTCGCATGGAGATCAATTGACTTCGCTACCACCTCATTTCGTCACCATCGCTTCGACACCCACATCACCATACACTGCTATCGCACATGAGTCGAAACCCGTCTTTGGGGTGCAGTTCCACCCTGAGGTATCACATAGTCCGAAGGGGAAGGAGGTGATTGGGGCTTTCGTGAAGATTGTCTGTGGGATCATGGGAGGATGGAGCATGGTTCGTCTAGAGACGACGTGAGGAGTTGATTGCTGATGGAGCGCAGGATTCGTTCGTTCCGAAAGAGATCGCTCGGATACGAGAAATCTGTGGGCCGAAGGGACAGGTTATCGGTGCCGTCAGCGGAGGGGTGGACTCATCAGTCGCGGCCAAGCTTATGCATGAGGCCATCGGCGATCGGTATGTCGCAGAGCTGCATATAGGATCAACCCCGCTAATACCTTCCTTCAGGTTTCATGCGATCATGGTCGACAATGGCGTTTTACGGAAAGACGAGGGTTTGAAAGTCCATCACATGCTCACCGAGAACCTCGGCGTCAATCTCACCGTGGTCGACGCCTCCGAACTATTCCTCTCCCGATTAACTGGCGTCGAAGATCCCGAGCGAAAACGAAAAATCATCGGCAACACCTTCATCGAGGTGTTCGAGGCGGAGGCTTTGAAGCTGGAAGCGGCCGCGGAGAAAGAAGAGGAGGAGAAAGGTGGAGAAGCCAAGGGGAAGATCGAATGGTTGTTGCAAGGTACACTGTATCCCGACGTCATTGAGAGTATTAGCTTCAAGGGACCGAGCGCGACGATCAAGACGCACCATAATGTTGGAGGGCTGTTGGAGGATATGAAGCTGAAGCTTATTGAACCACTGCGGGAATTGTTCAAGGGTAGGCCTGAAAAGCAAGCAGGGAGAAATGATCTGACTTAGGCTAGATGAGGTTCGAGCCTTAGGACGATTACTAGACATTCCCGCTCATCTCGTCGGGCGACATCCCTTTCCCGGACCCGGACTCGCTATCCGAATACTAGGCGAGGTCACGCGGGAACAGATTGCCATCCTCCAACACGCAGACGACATCTACATTGAGGAGATACGGGCCGCGGGACTGTATGACCAGATCAGCCAGGCGTTTGTGGCGTTATTACCGGTGAAGGCGGTAGGCGTGGCGGGAGATGCGCGGACATATGATCAGGTGCGTCGCTGAAACGAAGCTCGGGGTGGGAGCTGATGGTCGATAGGTCGTGGCGCTCAGAGCGGTGCAGACGGAGGACTTCATGACGGCGGACTGGCGAGTGTACTATCCATGCGATCTTGGCTAATTCCGGTACAGGTTTGTTTTCCCGCCAGCAGTCTTAAAGAAGATCTCGTCTCGGATAACGAACGAGGTGAGCCGTCCAAAAGCGGCAATGATGAGAAATTTGATCCGGTCGTCAGGTGAAGGGTGTGAACAGAGTGGTATACGACGTCACATCAAAACCGCCAGGAACGTGAGTGGTCCGTGCCGTACAACCGCTGATCAATGGGCAGTGTGGAATGGTTGTAGAGAATGCAAGTAATGTACAAGGGCAGTTCACGCTACAAAAGCCAACGGCTCACATCAGCCAATCGTACTGGGACATTTCTTACTGATACGCTCTTGCTTTTCTCACGTTTCCCGAACCCTCTTGCTTCTTCACCCTCAACACTCGCTGGACATCAGGATTCCACCGTTCGGAAATTCCATGTCACCCGCTTCTCAGACCGCCAATCAGCCTTCTTCAGATCCTGATGCCGACGTCGTCCTCGTCAATACCGATGGTCATAAGCATCGGGTCCATTCGCTCTTCCTGATGTCTGCGAGGTCGGTTCACCTGCTTCGCTCCCTTAGATTGCTTGGCTGACCTGGCGTCAAATCACCTTCTTTCCTCCAGCTCGCACCTCAAACCAACCCAGTCCGCCAACAAGGAGTCTCATAACGAAATTCCGGTTGACGCCACCGAATCCGACCTCATCGTCCTTCTCAACCTCATCCACAAACGCGACGTCCCACTCAGCGAAGACTGGGCTCAGTGCGACTTTGTCTTGAAGCTCTGTGATCTGTATGCCTGCGATCTGGTGGTCGAACGGTCGTCAGCCGCCTTGACCGAGCCGTCGAGCAAGCTCCATGGCGCATCTTCTGCATCGCGTCACAGCTCGATGACCTCGATCTCGCGAGCGCGGCTCTCAAAGTGATGCAGGCGGACGAGATATTCCAGAAAGCCCCTCGGTCAAACGTCTCTCTGCACTCTCCCGTACCTCATAGGCCTCTTCAACCGCATGGCAGGAATCACTGTCGACCGTAAGAGGTGGGAATACATAGCTACGGCGTTTAGTCCTGTCAGGACCTAGCCCAGGGAGCGAGTGAGTCATGCTCTGTCACTCGTGACGACGATACCTCAACCAGCCCGCTAAAGGCTAAGCCACAGTTCCAGCAAGATCGCAGTGAACGAGGGCTGCGCGCCGGAACTTCTAGATTGATTCGGAGCGAAAACTCGATACTTATCGAGGTATGCATGCTGCGAGGGATGGTGATCGCAACAGGCATTTTTGTGTCATGAGCGAGAGCCCTGATGGAATTTCAGCAGTCCGGTCCCATCAAGGGCTGGGTGCATCCGTAATTGATCTGCGCTTTTGTCTTTCCGTCGTATTTCTTATCAACCTTATTTCAACCTCATACTCCTGCATCCTACATTGCGCAGTCGTTCGCCAGATCGCTTGCGACTCCTCAAGCATGTCCGAACCAAGCAAGAAAATTGCCGAGGCTTACTCCGACCCGACAACCGACATCGTTCTTGTCAGCAACAATGGTACAGAGTTCAGGGTACATTCGTTCTACCTCAAGGCTATGGGGTCAGGATCAACTTCCGCCTTCTTAGACCCTTGGCGAGTAGCGATAGCTCCTTGTTCCGCGACATGGTACTAAACCCCCATATCTCCACTGCGGCCAAACGCGAAAAGGATTAGCCAGCAATTCCAATCGACGCGAACGCCTCGGATGTCAGTCTGTTCCTCGACCTCATGTACACGCGCGATGTTGAGGGCGCGAAAGATGGGAAGCAGTATGAACGCGTCCTCAAGCTTTGCGATCAGCCCGGCTGCGACCTCCTTGTCGAACGGATTGCCAGCGCCTCTTCGACGTCGTGTCGGAGGCTCCGTGCCCAATTTTCTACGTGACAGCGCACCTCGTTGATGTCCCCTTGGCGAAGGCGGCATTGCAAAGTGAGAAGACTATCCGGCGACCGGGTTACATCTCGCTCGAGCTAGCCTTCCAATGCAGCCTGCCATACCTCGTCGGCTTCGTCAAAATCGCCTCCAAGTATCTTTCGAGCAATCTGCAGGCAAACGAACCCAATTGGAAGTTGTGGGCGCAGGCCTTTGAACCGGTCAGGAGTGAGCATGATTTCGCTCAGCACACGTAGCAATACGTATTCAAATGGCTGAAGTTGGTCTCAGCCTGATGACGAGTGGCTGCCGAGCAAGAGAGGCTGGCGAGATTGTTCATGAGCAGGAGGTGAAGACAGAATACCGGACTGCGCCGGCTGCGATACCGAGCGGAGCCATGCGAGATATGAGCCGCAGCGATTCCCGTCCAGCTGAGCGAACGCGATTGGTGACACGAATCGAGTCAACTTGGCTCCATGAGGGTGGAAAGGGTCGTGCACGCTCGATGCCTACTAACGACTGCATCGTTCTTGGTTGACGCGACTTGGTAGCGCTATGTGTTCATAGCGAAGGTCAGTGCCCTCAGGGTCCCTTTCATCCATCCTTAGCTCTGCTTCCGCTCCTGTTTCATTCATCTCCTTCTTGCCACACCGTCTTCTTCTCGCAAATCCTGTGCTTCGACGACACACAGACACCGATATCCAGCATGACCGAGTGCAGCTCAAAAGACGCGTCGACCATCTCACCTGACTTTAATGACCCCACTGCCGACCTTCGCCTCTCGTCAGCCTACAACGTCATCTTTTGCGTCCATTCCTTCTACTTGAAAGCTGCAAGGCAGGTCCCGTTCGTTCCCTTGCGAGGTCCCCCATATTCATACAAACCGAGGAGTTGACGTGGGCTTAGTGCGGTATTCCGGGACATGCTTACCATCGAGCCACCACCCGTTCATCCGATCGACAAACCGATCGATCTGGACACTAACGCCAACATTCTTGCGATCTTCCTCGAACACCTTGTCGGTAAGGGAACCGGATCCAGGCAGCTCCCAAAATCGCCTTCGATTGTTGTTGAGCTCTGCAACAATTTCGAATGCCGTCTTGTCAAAGGTCTCCTCACCTGCGCCTTCTACCGCCATGTCAGTTTGAACCCTTGGACCGTATTCGCCCCCGCCTCCCACCTCCATGACCCGCGTCTGGCCAAGACCGCGATTTTCATATGGGATCAAAGGAGAGCTGGGCGATGGAGGAAAGGTGGAAATCCTTCCACGCGCTCAGCTAGCCCTGCCCTACCATTGGCTTGACGAATGCCGTCAACGCGAGCCGCACGGTCGATCCGGTCGCCGCCGACTGGGCACCGGTCGCAAGGGTCTTCAAGCCAGTCGACCCAGTCAATAACAGGGGAGCCCCCAAACTGCGACCCATGGCGGCGGGAGTGAGTCACTCTGCGCCTTCGCCGAAGAGGGGTCATGAGGCCGACGCTGATCCCAAGTGGATAAGGATCTCCATCGGCTAGTACCCCTGTGGGCTCCTTGACCATTATTGAATCTACGTGAACGCATGATCTCGAGCGGGAAGATGTACCTGTTCAGCAGAGCGATGCATGGTGAAAACTCAAGTATGGTACCGTCGATGTCACTTTTGTCCGCTCATCGCGTCAAACGAGTAGACGTGTGATGACTGGTCTTCTCCGGTGATGCTGATGTCATCACAAGGAAGAGGCCCGTGCTCTCAGGGTCATTCACGAGCATCCTTCTTTTTCCGCTCTTCTTCACCCGTTCTTTCACTTTTCGCTCTTCACTGACTTCATTCCGTCTGTCCTGCACGTCTGAGTCTTATTTTTGTCGAGAAACAGTGCTAGTCTGATCGAGACCAGCTTACATAATGTCACTGTCCCCTCACTTCAATGACACCACCGCCAATCTCCGCCTCGCCTCGAATGACGGCACCATCTTCGGCGTTCACTCCTACTACCTCCACGCCGCGACAAGTGTTGTTTGACCAACGAGGAATCAAGGGAAGCAGAAAGCTGACATGAGGAAAGTCAGGTGTTCCGCGACATGCTTGCCATTGGCACCACCGATTCTCGCTCGTCCGCCGATAAGAAGTTCGATTGCGTCGCGATCAAGCGCCTTGTTTCCCGGCAGGTCGAATCCGATGCGAAACCAGCTTCGCAGCTTGGGACACGTTCGTCCTCGCCTCCCACCTCGATGACCCGAATCTCGCGAAGGCAGCAATCCGTCGTATGGGGAGGAACGGAGACTGGAAGTTGAACTCCGGCGGATCTCAGACGGCCACCAATGGCTCCGGCTCAACTATCCCTTACTTCCTTGGCTACATGAACGCGATCCAGCAGTATACCTGCAGTGGCATTTATACTGGGAGAAGGTCGCATCGACTTTCGCTCCAGCGGTCACTACGCGGACGCGGAGCGTTTGGTTACTCTTCGATCATCCGAAGCCACGCATCGTAGTCTCTTCATCATTGTCCTCACGCAGTCAATCGGCTGATATTCATCCATGGGTGAAGAGGACCAAACTGGTCTTCGAGTATATCTTCAAATTCTGAGGTCCCAAAGCTGTGCGAGGGTGATCGTGAAGGGAGGCGTTCGTCGTGAGGCTAGTGAGCGCATGGACTGCTGTATGGAGGGATGCACTGGAATCAACGCTCCGGAGATCGACAGCCCACGTCCACCTTGTGAGGCTTACACCAGAGCGGGGGCCCGCCGAGAGAAGATCGCCGCTTCACTTGTCGCTTCTCGATACGGGAAGCCGGCTGATCCGAAATTCTTGATCGCGGGGAGGATCATTTGCAGACCGGAGGTGCTTTTCGTTTCAGGAAGAGATCCGTTTGTCGAGTGGTGTAAGCTCGTAAACAAGGTCACAATCCTGTTCACAATCCTGTTTCGTTGGACGTGGTCAGCCTTGTGAGGTGGGTGCACCTAAAGACTGATGAGGCGCTGCATCGAAAACCTGGAACGCATCATGCTCGAACCACCCCATGATCCCCATCGAGAGGTCGTTGTCCAGCGATTCGGGCCAGCTGGGAACGGCTCCATGGCTCCAAGGCATACTCGGGTCACTAAGAATACGATCGATATCTGCTGCCTCCTGACCAGAGAAGGTGCTCACCTTACGATATCCGAGCCTAGGCGCTCACGCCCCTGTCCTGGTGAGTGCTGGCGCGATACCGGCTGTTGTCCCAGCAGGAATCCGATAGTCCTCGCGAAAGTGGGCGTAAAATGGCCCTGATTCGACCGATCCCCCCGTAGCAAGTCCAACGCGATCGAGAAGTACTTGTTCGCGACTGGACTAGGGTTCTCACTGGCCAGAGTCGCCGAAGGTACGGTACCGGGATGCATTGCGAGCGGTCGAGGGAGAAGGCAAAGCGCGGCGTGGGCGAGGATGGTTCCTGCGATACCGGGTGCGAAGCGTAGGCTTGGAATCGGGATGACGGGAGAGGTGAAGTCCCGATAGAAGGTGTCGATGATCTCGACTGCAGAAGAGAGGGCGAGGCGATGGCCCCGAGACAAGAGAGGAGTTGTTTCGCCGGTTGAGTGGGTCTGGAGGGGTAACATGTTGAGGCACAGTCGGACATGATGTGCGAGGACTAGTGTGAAGGCGCCACACCCATTCAGCAGCGGGCTGAGCTCTGAAGCAGGGCTTGTCCATCGGAACGACCAGGTGTCGAGATCGTCATTGATCCCAACGAGTAGGTTTTCAAGAGCTTGTGGGTCCTCGTCATTTGGTCGAGCAATCCAACGGATTAGCCTCCGCATGGATTGCACGAGTTCCGACTGTGCGACCAGCGAGGCGGCGAACGGGGAGTCATGAAGGGAGAGCAACGAGTCATGGCTAGGCCGTGTCGGACGGTCATTGGTCAGTGGACGACCATAACCCAACGTCAAGCTGACTTCAGTCATGTCCCTTCACGACCGACTCACAAGTGATCGTATATGTCAAGAGCTGTGACGCTGAACCACCCCTTACTCAACGGCGGATCATCATGTATCCCAATCCGACGGGATAAGCGTTGTCCATGACCAACAAGCGGCCACGAGCTCGGTCCCGAGGCAGCGTTCCGTCGAAGGTTCCACAATACCACATTGAGCGTAGCGATCACGTCTTCAGCTCGCACTGCCCGACGTATCAGGCTGGCCGCCGCGAAATTGAGGGTGAGATTGGCCAGAAGGTCGGCTGTCCGCCTATCACCCAGGAGATGCGCCTCAAGCGGTAGGGTAGGAAGCATGCCGAGATCGACAGGCGTGTTGACATGTGCGACACATAGCATCGAGGTAAGGAGGAATGGTGATCTTTGGCGGGTGCCTTCGAAGGTCATGTTGGAAAGCGGGATGTAGGGAGCGCAGTACGTCTGATAACTTGATATCAGTACACTACTCTGGCTAGCTGACTCACAAGTCAAAAAGCCATCTCGCAGACGTGAGGGGCATGATCCCGCACTCGACAGGATCCTGCAGCTCGGGAAACGGTTGGGCGCAGCGGGGTACAAGAATATCCTGAACCGGCGGATCTGGCGCAGGCTGATATGTGAAAGTCGAGAACGGTCGACTGACGTGATAGGCACCAATATGGCTTGGTGTCATCTGAGAAAACGAGTTTCGTCGCCTTGGAGTAGTTCGCATCGCCGAGGTAAGTCCATATCGAGGTAATCCATCAGGAGTAGGCGGCCTTGACCCTTCGAACCGCGATATCTCCAGGGTCTTGATAGTGACGGAAGAAGATCCCTTTCGTCGGTTGGGACTCGAGGGGATAGATGTGGAGGGGCCGAAGAGACATTGTAGCTTCATCCGACCACAGCGCTCGCATGGCTGACTGCCGTTGCATCGGATTTTTTGCTTTCGGCAATTGAGACATGCGATCCCGGCCCGACCCCGTGGACGGATCTCGGACATGCTGAGTGGGGTCGATGGTTTAGGCGACCTCGATTGCTCCCAGCACGGGCCGCCAGAGAGTCTTCCATGCGCATAGATCTGACGACTGACGGACTCTGAAACCCGAAGGAACGGTGGGCGGCGGCAAGCCGACCGGCCGGTCCGGCACCGTTAAAATGCTGGCCCGATAATCTTTGTGGCGGACGTCCCGCCACGCCCTCGTCTTTCAGTATTATGCTGCCTGCGGTCTATGACAAGGGCAACTAGTATACAAAGTCCTCGCCCTCATCCCGGGAATCCTGCTCCGACATCCACAAGTTCGCGATCCTACCCACATCAGCAAGGCTGACCCCACTCCACATCCGCATTCTCTCCTGTTGCGCCACATCCACCCACACTTCTTCCCTCGGCACCCGCTCCACGCCTCCTTTTCCGAAATGAACTGCCTTCCCTGCTGCAGCTCCACTCCAAGGCTCATCCCCGGAGATGAAAGACATCCATGCGTGGCCGATTGCATTAGACAGTGCGAGATGTGTGATCAGACCCCGCTCGACGAGAAAGTCATTGCAATTGCGAACGAGGTAGATTATGTCTATCCCATGGTGGGCCATACCGTGAGCCGTAGACTCGGTGAAAGGATTCGGAAGGGATATATGGTATCGAGCAGACCCAGGTCAGGACTGGGAGAGGGCGGCGGTCGGGTAGAGATATCGCATGTCCTGAGCGAGACGGCACAGGCTGTCAACGACCATAGGGTCATCGGCGCTGGAATCGGGTGAGAGAGAGTATGCTGCGAGCTTGATTCGTGCCTTGGCGGGGGAGAGTATGCTGGATAACAGAAGACTGACACCGCGCTTTCGGGATCGAGCGATGAAGACGCTCCGCTGCCTGTCAGCCAGGAACCATAACCCCTCACTCACCTCGTCCGCGCCATCTCCGATCATGACAGCTTCGGCCCGAGGCTGTACAGTCTTGAAGTTCCATTGGTCGTCGAAGAATTTTGGCGAGACGAAGATCCCATCGGCGAAGACGCCCCAGGTCCCGACCTTCCCGTCAGCGAGCCCTTCAGCATTTCACGTACCCTTGCTACCTTGTGAGCAAGATACAACAACTCCTCAGGGCTTCTCTCCCTCAATCGGGCAAGCCGCTCGGACGACGAGCCACCATGTCCCTTCGCCACGATCCTCCATATCCAGTCCACCTGGGGCACAATGACCATATATGCCGCGGAGCGAGTGGGCCGCTTTGCACAATTGCGCGTGAAAAGAGGGAGGGATGGGAAGAAAGGTGGGTGTCGGCGGCGATCTGAGCATGGATGGCGTCTGTAAGACTGCAGCGACGAGCCAATGGGGCTGGGTGAGAAGACGAACAACCTCCGCTGCTCTGGCCGGCTATCGACACTCGAGCCGGCTGATGATGAGCTCAGCCCAACTGTATTTGAGCTTACGTCTCCTCCGAAGCCCCGGATATGCTTCTGTATCCAATCAAGCGCGACTCCCTGGTCATTTAGGCCGAAATTCCCTCTCCAGGATCCTTTAGCATCTTCCGCGTCCAGGTCCTATTTCCACATCAGCCCTCAATTCCGATAGATCTGTCCCCCTCACCGAGGAATAGAGGAAACCACATGGTCCAAGGCGATAGCTGAGGTCCAGCATGAGTGCCGAACAACCACGGCATACCGGACCTACTTCACCGCTACGACTATTATCGGCTTCCCTTGCTCCGCGGACCAAGCTACAAATCGACCTGGGTCCGACGGAGGCTGAGAGGCTGAGCCATGAAGAAAGGCACCCCTGCGGGGTCTTAGCGAGACAAGGCGTATCCAGACCATCACCGACAGTCCAGTCCCGACTACAGGCCTCACGACGGTCAGACTCAGACATGCGAACTCGTCTTGCTCTCGCCGTCTCCCGGGCAACTTCGGTCCGAACGTCCCAGATGTATCTTGAGCTTAAGCTGCCATCACTTCAAGCAAGATTCACCCATGGACCCATGGACCCATGGCATCAAAGTGATCCCCCACATCATCTCTCCATGTAGCATAGGTCCATCGCATAGAAAGGGAGCCATAAGGGACGCCTAGATATGATACCACATCGTTTCCGCCGAGGACGCCAGTGATAGTGCTCTTCAAGGTAGGATGAGTGAAGGTCGGGGCGGTCCTCACTGGCATCTTCGCTGAAGATCAGTGACGCTTCGATGAGCTGGCAGTGGGAGGTAAAGTATGCTCCTGGTGGTTCGAGGAAGACGGATGAGGATATACCACCGAGGTCATGGCTGCACCGGGTAGGAAGGAGAAGGCTCAGGATTCGGGGAGAATTGAGGACTAAGGATTTGTCCGGGATACCGAGACCGGAGTTCCGCGCGGACACGAATGGCGACGGCCTCTTGTAGACGTGTGACGGGAAGAGTGTACACGCATTATTCCCGCCTCATCACGGGGCTCTTGTTGAATTCGTCCGGGCACGGGACCTCGCTGGCTCCGCCCTCGGTAAGCCGAGATTTCAGAACCGACCTTCCGGACCGTCGTCCTTGGTCTAGCTCAATGGTCCCGCTCGATCGTTATAAGATGATTATATGGGGCACCTCCTCGTCCCACATCTACGCCTCGTTCGCTTCACATGAAGCATCCATCTCGGCGGAATATCATGAGGCTTACAAATACGGTCTTTCGCCCATGGCGAGAAACACCTCGAGCGGCACTGAACTTCACTCTGTTCTTCGCGATATGGATATTCGGCTTCTGCGGCGCCATACGAGGTAAGACGTCCTCTTGAATTGTGCACCGAGGTCTTGGGAAGGGACTCAAGCTGATCCCTGTTCTTAGGGATGGTCGACGGGTCGATAGCGGGTGTCATTGTTCAGACATCGTACACGACCAGATTCGGCCTTAGCACAACTAAGCACAGCGCGTCAGATCTAGCAAGCATCAAGGGTATGTCATCTCTGCCCATTATCTTAGCCGCGCTCATCAGGAGGATAAGGTAATATCATCTCCCTGAGCCAGATTGGCGGTATCCCCGGATCGCTCCTTATCTTCCCAGCACTGGAGAAGCTCGGTCGACGCCGTGCACTCCAAATCGCATGTATCACGAACGCCGTCGTGAGTCATCCCTCTCTGATATCATGACGTAGTCTGAGGGTGGACAAAGGGCATGATTATTCAGGTTACGGCCAAGTCTGGTATCGGCCAGATCTATGCGGGTCGAATCAGTCTGGGTATCGCTGGAGGCATGGGATCCGAAATTGGTCCCACCTACCTCGCCGAGATCGCTCCCGAGTCAATCCGAGGGGCTTGTGGTATCTTCCGTGAGTGCATCCGTAATGCGAGGTGAAGGTGTACTGATGAGATGCGGCATGTCGATCTACATCGGTATCGTCATCGCATACTTTGTGAGTAAGTACATAGTCCCTACGGGATTCGGGCCCAGCTGACGATGATCAGACTACGGCACCACCATCAACGTCAGCAACACCAGCGATGCACAATGGCAGATCCCGCTCTCCTTAGCCTTGATTTTCCCAGCTATGATGTGCGCTTCTCCCTTCCCTCCAACTATCCAGACCTGATAGCTTCGCAGGCTGGCTTGTCATTTTGGGCTCCTGAATCACCGCGATGGCTCATCAAGCAGGGACGGGAGGACGATGCGCACCGGGTCTTCTCTCGACTCCGTCACATGCCTGACAACGACCCATACGTTATCGCCGAGTTGACGGGGGTGCACGAGCAGCTTGAGCGGGAGAGGGCTCTCACCGATGGGGCAGGCTTCTGTGCGCCATTGAAAGAGCTCCTCTTCCTGCCCGATATGCGATACAGGCTGTTGTTGGCGTTTGGTCTCGGAGCTGCCGGTCAGTGGTGAGTTCTTTCTCATTCGCGTTCGTGGAGTACAACTTTAACGTGATTACAGGGCCGGTGGAGGAGCATTCACCGCCGGAACTATTCGCCCTCGTGGGAATTACCGGGAACACAGGCCTCTTCACTACCGGGATCTACGGAATCGTCAAGGTAAGCTTCAATTCTCCTGGATCGCACAGAAACCCGCTGAGATGCCACAGCTCGTCTCCTCGTTCATCTGCGCCTTTTTCGTCGTCGACCGCCTGGCCGGAAAACAGCTCTATTCTCCGGGATCAGTCTACAGATCTTCTGCTCCCTCTACCTCGCAGTGTACCTGTAGACCACCAGTGATATCACTCGATCGGCGTTGCCGTCCAGTCAAAAGTATGCGGGTACTGGAGCTGTCGCGATGATCTTCATCTCGGGTTTGAGCTGGTGAGCTGCGCCAGGCGTTAAGGTTGTGATAAGCTGACGCTTCTCCTTTTTAGGGCGCTTGGATGGAATGCAATTCAGTATCCCATCAACGCCGAGCTCTTCCCGCTTCGGCTACGCGGGATGGGCATCGCGGTTGCAGTATGCTTCAGGTCTCTCATGAATTACGGGGCAGAGCTCTACCTAGCATGCGTGAGTGACCCATCCTTGCCACAGTCTCAGCGCTGATCCTTACTTCTTCCATAAGTCGTCGGCATTCAGGGCTAAGCTTCTCACATGTTTTCCACAGGATCAGGCTGACGGAACGGTCCAGCTTCGGGACCTACTACTTCATTTTCGCCGAAGGTATCGTCGCCAGCATCTTCGTCTGGTTCTTCCTCCCCGAAACCAAGGGTCGCGCCCTCGAAGAACTCGACGCGGTGTTCGCTCTACCGTGGTACAAGATCGGCCGAGTGGGAAGAATGTACGCGGACGACAAGGGGTTGGGACTAGTCCATGTTTCCGATGAGGTGGCGAGTGCGGCGGGGACGGAGAAAGTGGAGATAAGGAGGGATGATGAGTTTGACAAGGTGTAGTCTCGGTGCATCCAGGTCATGCAGAACCCAGCAACTCATGCGATGTGCTTACGGCCGGCTTTCTCCCGCTTTGTGGGTTCACACTCCTGGATAGGGATAAGTTGAGACAACACAGATCTGGAGGCCAGATATGCCACGAGTAGAGCCGCCACGAAGTGCGGGTTCGGCTCGGATGTCACTGGCTTCACTGTCATAGACATCATGAGATAGCTAGCAATACAGAGAAGCAGTCTCATCGACTCATCGACTCAGTCGGACCCTGCGCAACGATACCCACACACCTGCTCGCGATCCTAGATTGGACACCAGGAGTTGCATTTCGCGGCACACGGATAACATCACCGCTATCTCCAACACCATCACCCCTTATACAATTCGGGCCTGACATGTCCACCCTCCCCCACTCCATCGCTCCCCAACTACCCACGCCACCTCCGTGCACCTCCAAATCCCCATCTCTTCCGTCACCCTCCCAAACGGAGACCATCTCCCGCCTCACCTCCCTCCTCCTCGTCCGTCTCCGAATAACCATCCCCGACAATCGCACTTTCATAGGGACCTTCATCTGCCTCGACAAAGGATGCAACATCATCCTGTCCGCCACCGAGGAGTTCCAGCCGGCCCCCACGAATGCGGATGAAGAGGAGGTGAGAGGGAATAGGGAGATGTATTGGCCGAATGTTAAGGGTCGTTGGGGGGGAAGGGAGGTTGGGATGGTGCTTATTCCGGGAAGAGAGGTGGTTAGGGTTGAGGTAGAGGAGAGCTGGGAGGAGCGGGGAGGTGAGGAGGGTGGACGGGGACTGGATATTGTCTAGATTGGCGAAGCTCGGGAATCCGTCCATGGCAACATCGGCGACGAACGAAGACTTCGTGTGAGTAATTAAGATGTTTGGCTTGGAAGCTGACTTGACAGTCCTTCAACAGCCTGGCCCGCTTCCGAAGCACCGTACAGCACGATATTCTGGACCGCTGCAGACTCGCGAGGTCAGGACGGTGAGTCGGAAGGCGAGCGAAAGAGTGAAAATAGCGAAGGTCGTGATGCGCGAGCTAGCAGAAGGCACCAAGATGCGTCACGATGTATGTCCAGTATTCACCGACCGATCTCCTCCCTCGCCAAGATCCTCGATAGCCTTCTGGATCTTCCCCTTCATCCTTACCCACTTCAAACACCACCACTCAGCACATCAACCTCCTTCCTGGTGTAGGAACAGACCCACTTTGTTCTGACGAGCCTTGGTGTGCCTCCCGTCCATCTGTGAGGCGACTTCAGCCCCATTCACTCCGACCAACGCAAAGTAAGCTCTCGTCAGCCGTAATCTCACCATGGCGAGGCACCTGGAGAGAAGAGAGGAGGAAATCAGGGAACCGACCTTCTTCGGGCACATGATCGAGTAGAGCTGTTTGAGCTCCTCACCGGTCCACCGCGCCCATCTTCTTGTCCCCACCACTGGACCCGGGAGTCTTCTTCGGCGAGGCGGATTTGGAGGAGGCTTTGGACTGCTTTGGAGAAGGAGTGGACGGTGGAGTAGCAGATGTGCTCGGGGACAGGTCGCATTCGCGCTTGATCGACATCTTGTAATAAGAGTTATGTCCGGGTACAGCGAGAGAGGTTCTGATGAGATGAGGAGGACAAAACAGAGTGAGGGATGAAGGGACTTGTTGTTGCGCATTCGAGCTCGTGTGGCGCTCTCCAGGTGCCAAGTGATGGTCGTCAAGCACGGGCTCGTGTGGCATCAGATCGTCCCTTGAGGACAGAGTACATCCCAGATCTGGGGTCCGCGGATCACTCCTCTTTCCCAGGCATTATTCCTCCATCACTTTCTTTGTCAATAGCTATCGCCATCCCAAAGACCGTGAGGAGCAGAGCATCATCGCCGGCACCACACGATGTCGTCTATCGAGACCAAGCCATTCCTCAGTTCCACTCCATCCCCAACGCCCAGCCTCATCCCAGACACCTCAACACAAGCCGATCACCCGTCGCGTACTCTCACGCCCAACCGCAAGCCCAATCTCAACCCTACCAAACGGTCGAACCAGACATCGTCCACGTCTTCCGGCACCAAGAAGCCGTGCACGGGGAACAACGGTCATCCGGCCGGCTCGAAGGGGGAGCACGGAGGGAGGAAGAGGGGAGCGTGGACCAAGGAGGAAGTGAGGGCGATTTGGGAGGCTGTGGATCTACTTCCGGTGAGTCTGCTTGAGTCGACCATATGTTGAGATAGAGATTGATGAGGGCAGGGTAAGGTCAGGTGGGATGAGGTTGCCGAGAGGGTTTCAGGAAGGGACAAAGCTTGTGGGTCTTCTTCTGCCAGAGGTAAACTTGGATTGGCTGATGAGATCGTTGTAGTCGTGCAGCAACAAGGTCAGTCAGCGTCGTGCTGAGTCGTGAGCCGCTCGCTGATCGTTGTCATCGGACGCAGTGGAGGTATGACATCGTGCCGAAACTTCAAGCGTCCATCGAGTCTCTCGGGGAGTAAGGCGTAATTATGGGGAGATTGATACCCTACTACTAAAGGGCTGGTTGACCGGCGGCAATTGTTATTGATCGGCCAATCCGACTCCGAATCCGCTTCCGATGGAGCTGACTACGACTACCAGTAACTAGGTACACAACTCAGCTAAGGTACACGTGTATCTCAAGTTACGAGGGTGTCGCCACGTCAGTCCGCAGTAGGTGTACGAGCGTTGCCGGCTAGCGGAATCAGATCTCACCTTCATGAGGGTGATCCGTCATCAGTGAAGCTCTCCAAGACAGCTTTTCTTCGCTCGGGATGCATCGGAAGTCTCCGGCCACTAGCGTACTTTAGGTTCCGGGGGATCCGGGATTCCGGGTCCACAGTGTCTTGGCCAAAAACAAACAGACCGACGAAGCTGTGCATGGGTCCTCAACCCGTTGCGGTATGACGTGAATGAGATAGGGCGGAAGCTCGTAGTCTACAGCAATAAGGGACGTTGGGTAAAAAATGCCAAGGGGGGCGGGTTGGCGGGTTGGATGGTAAGTTTGCCCTGAGACATGCGGGAAGGCGCCCCTTGAAACCCAGCCTTAGACCTGGATGGCCGATTTTGGGATGCAACAATGCCGAAACGAGAAGTCGATTTGCACCTTCGACCAACAACGAAATTCGACCAATACAACTAATTAACATTGAATGACGCCCGAAGGACTCAACTTGTCACCATATAGAGGAGACTGAGAATAGGTGAGTTGTGCTTCTGTGGAGTATGGCTGCGCCGCACAAAGGGATGTTGGCCGAGGTCGGCGGGTTGGGTGTCCCGCGGTTGGGGATGTGGTGACTTCGGCGAGCGGGGTGTCGGTCAGCATATTGCCTGGTGGCCGATGATGCAGACAACGGGCAGCGGAGGGGGTCGATTCCCAGCAGCTTGTTGTTTCGTAGACGAGCCGACGCCGGGATCGCTTGTGGACAGGCTGTGAACGGTTGGCGGGCTTCGTCCTTCCTCCGCTATTCCTCTTTATTCCGGATCACATACTCGCCTGTAACCCTCCTTGTCTCGCAGCGCTGATCATCGATGGCTAGCCTTCATCCCATAATCGATACTCCGCATCGGATACCCAACGCCTGTAGCCATAGACACTAGATCAATTTCAACGTCAACCTCGATTCCCTCATCACTTCCGTCCGTCATCCTACATCGACTCAGCCTATCCACCGACCAGTAATCATCAAGCCAGAAGCCGAAAAAGAAGTCGGGGGATTGGCGGCCGAGCACAGCCAGCAGTTCTGACATCAAACTGTCTTCCGCCTGAGTGACAAATCATGGCGGATGCTGCGGCCGCTTCGCTTTTGAGTGTTGCGGCGGCCAGAAACACAATGGCAGGATCATCGGCAGCAGCTGCCACAACAGCAGCCCGAGCAGCGGCTTCAGCTCGTTCGTCGAGCAGCAATGCCGCCGCCAGCACCTCAGCCGCTAGAGCTGCCACATCGTCCGCCGCTGCGGCCGTAGCTTCCTCCTCAACTTCGGCAGCCAGCTCTTCCGCTGCCGCTGCTTCGACATCCACGTCATCCTCCATCTCATCTTCCATCTCTTCCATCGCCTCATCGTCTTCGTCCATTGCATCCTCTTCATCCTCATCCAGAGCCTTATCGTCATCCTCGCTCACATCATCTGCCTCTTCCATTGCCACCGCACTCGCCGGCAGCTCGTCAACAGTATCTTCTTCTGGTGGCGGGCTTAGTGGTGGGGCGATTGGCGGGATAGCTGGCGGGGTCGTGGGAGGGCTCCTTCTCTTGGCGTTATTGTGGACTTGCTGGCGAAGATCGAGAGAACGGGGACCGAAGGTGCTACCTCCGTGAGTTGCGGTCGTCAAGCAAGACCCGAATCCAGCTATCATGAAATTGATGATTGAGACTGTTGTAGACCTCCGCGAGACATGGCATACAACCCGCAATCCTTAGGAAGGCAGCGGGTCCCGTCCGGCAACATGCTGCCGACAAGCAGCATGAATCGTGCTAGTTCCTATTCCACCTGTATGTCCTTTCCGCTGTCGAGGCAACCCCTCTGACTCGCTCAGTGCTCCACAATCGTCCCTCGTCCACGTTCAATGCCCAATCTCGCCAACCATCTTACTACGCGACGTATCCGGTAGCCACCCCCAGCACAGTCAGCCATGACGCCTCGCCACCTATGCCTTCTTCCACCTCATCTGGATCTCCACCCCTCTCTGCTCAAGAGACCGGCAGCAACACGCCTATGAAGAAGTCCTCGCTCACTCCGATCACCACTGATCTGCGGCGAGACGATAGCTCGAGTTCTGGCGAGCAGATCATGATGGCTCGGCACAAAACATCAGTAGACCGGTTGCGAGCCCAACCCGCTGAACGAGTTCCTTCTCCATCATCAGCCCACTTTCCCACTCCCGTCCCTTCCGAAGCTGGCGGCTCTTCTCGCACAAACTCTCCTCATCCTTCTTCACTCGGTCACTCGAGCCGACAATCCGGTCTGTCTCCTGGGCATACAAGGCCATACTCGATGACATCGATCTCCTCGTCCCGACACCTCCTTACTGGTCCGTATGGCGGAGCACCCCACTCTGGACGGCCAGTCCAACTCGAGATGCCGCGATTACTCGGTGCTCGGCCGGATCAGAATGGCGATTTCTTCTGGGGTAGCCCTCGGCCTACCGAGGGGTTCAGTATGGGTACTGCAGACTCGCGTGGTGGTCATCAGAGGATATCGTCGGGCGCTCTGACGGATCGTGGTACGTTCAATTCCACCTGTTTTATCGACGCCAGGAATGATCAAGCTCGGATGATATAGGTACAGGCTCTTCATCTCCCGCACGAACACGAATATCGTCATCGCAGGCTGTCTCGGGTCAACCCAATTCTAATTCTGGGCCATAATGCCGTTGGTTCCGGTTCGAGCGGTCGATTTAATCAGCAACGGACCGACTCGCGCATATGAAAGTGTTTGAAGCTAGAAGGGAAAGTCAAAGTATAGTGTGCATGGACTTTGGATCGATATACATACACAATGGACGTTTGCATACATGCTTCGGATGTGACTTGACCGGGACGTTTGTTTCCGTCGGAAGGAGTTGATTACGCTGGGTCTCGCGACCCTCCAGCCCTCCATGCAACAATTATCGACACTGTCAGCTTCGTTCTACCTGCTCATTCCCTTGACAATCTCAGCTTCTCCGATCGGGGCTTCATCCGCCATATCATTCAATTTTCAACATTGAGAATATCTGTCCCTCTAATCGGCTTCCACCAATCCCAAACAGCTATCTACTACCTTCCTCGACATCTGCACATCGGATATCAGGTCATTCAACGCAGATTTGCGCGGAACGTAGATACCCTATTTTTTGTGCAAAGGTCACTCTCCAACTTTGCGCCTGGACAGACCGTGTGACTTTTCGCTGTCTAGGTCAGTCAAGCTGAGTGAGCAAGTCAAAGGATGCAGCTGATCATTGTCCCATGAACATCTCGTCGTAATCTCACTCATCACACCTCATCGGCATTAATCGTTTACAGAAGCTTTATCTTCATAAGGACATTCCTTACCCGGTGGAGAAGGATCCCCTCCTCCGCTCGGACGCCATGAAGAAAGGTGCCGGGATCTCCGCCCTCTCCCGACACACCGCGACCACCTCCTCCTACTCCGCCCTCTCCACAACCATAACCCAGACCCAATTCACTTCCCTCCAAACATCCCTCCACTCCTTCCGGTTCGCACTCACATCCTTCGCAAGCGCACACCGCTCCGATATCCGGAAAGACCCTGCCTTCCGACACCAATTCCAGAAGATGTGTGCGACTCTCGGCGTGGACCCGCTCGCTGGTGGGGCACCGGCAAAGGCGGGGGCTTGGTGGACTGAGGTGCTTGGGTTGGGGGAGTGGCAGTATGAATTGGCTGTTCAGGTGGTGGATGTGTGCGTCAGCACGAGGGAGAGGAATGGGGGGATGATCGAGATTGAGGAACTCGCTTGCCGAGTCGTCCGGATGCGAGGAGGCGGGGATATCACGCGGGAGGATATTCTGAGGAGCTTGGAACTGCTGCGACCACTACATGCGGGATACAGCGTCTATCCGGTCGGAGGAAGCTTGTTCGTCCGGTCCATACCGAGGGAGCTGGATACGGATCAGAGTCTGCTGCTCGTGGTGGCTGCGGATTCGGGTGGACGATTGACGGAGGGATTAGTGCAGAGCAAGACTGGATGGAATGCTGTGCGATGTAGGACGGTATTGGATGAATGCGTGATGCGGGAGGGGCTGGGGTGGGTGGACGCACAGGGGGCGGATAGGGAGGTTTGGTTGATAGCGGCTGTGGATTTTGGGGAGAGAGATGGGGCGGTGGGATGACACTCCTTGTTCGTGCTGATTGTTCGCCCGCAGCCAGCCATCCCCTAGTCTTTGAAGTGACATACCTGCAGACCGAATTCGTCTGCTCACCTCACCCAGGTGCGCTGATTCGCCATCCCTCAATCGCGCTCTGTGCACCGTTAGTCTAGGATCGACATGGGAGATATAGTCCATAACTCGCCTGGATGCCTTCAGGACGAAGGATTGAACGCGGAACAGCATATCATCGGTGCTGCAGAGAACGACACTGGCTTCGGGGTCATTGTACGCCTCGGATGCCTTGCCTGGAGCTGGCATATGGTGAAGCTCAGAACGTGGAGAGCGAAAAGGTGAGATGTATGAAAACGAGGAAGAAGGAAGGGAAACAAAGGCGATCGGCGGGGGAAAGGCGAGTCACCTTTCCCATGGAAGAAGCGATCCGTGCGCCCGCGTTGCAACAATGCCGGAAATGTCCGGATATCTGCCCATTCACCATCCCATGCTCAGCGTGAAGGGCCGCATTGAATAGACTAAGGAGGTACGGGAGGGTGACATGCGCTGCGAGCTCGGGAGTAAGCTTGTCGACCTTGCGATTCGGGGTATCACTCTTGTCGGCCATGGCACGAAGAGCGGACTTGGCGAGACCGAGATTGCCGCGCTGGCTACCGAGGCAGAAGACCAACCATGGAACCTTCTAGACGCACTCGTGCATCCCGAAGAGGGCGCGCTCGGCCACGCCGGGACAACCGAGATCGTCGGTGAGCTTGAGGAGCGGGTTGCGGCATGCCCAGATGAGCTGGCTCGCCGTGGTAGTCGCCGCCGGAACCGAGCTGGGTGCGGAAGTACTTGCTGGAGGAGGACAGGGGAAAAGAGGGGGGTCCGGAAAGG
>JAABUH010000259.1_pt1 | contig 81516 bp, 62 predicted proteins | sample 5559121 | NCBI WGS metagenome assembly JAABUH01 (sample SAMN10711871, study PRJNA513364) | rock metagenome | isolation source: Antarctica rocks | place: Antarctica: Victoria Land, Battleship Promontory nord | collected 2015-12-28
CGCCGATCTCGTCGCGGCTGCCGCGGGCCGGGATGTCGGTCGCCGTGTCGCCGGCGGCGAGCCTGGTCATGGCGCCGGTCATGCCGGTCAGGGGGCGCACGATGCCCCGTCCGATCAGGAACGCGAGGAGGGTGCCGAGCACGAGCACGACGCCGGCCAGCACAGCCTGCAGCGCCGTCGAATAATGGATGATCTGGCGCGACGAGCTGCTGCTCGCGGCGAAGTCGCTGGTCAGACCGGACACGGCGGCCGCCAGCCGCTGCTGCATCGCCACCAGTTGCGGCATCAGCTCCGCCTCGTAGATCCCGACGCCGCGTTGCGTCGCGGCGAACGTCGCGGCGAAGTCGGCCGAATAGGCGGCGAGAGCGGCCGACACCGGCGTCACCCGCTCCGCGAGCTTCGGGGTGGACCCGCCTGCCAGCTTCGCCAGCAGCGTCGCGGCCGAGTCCGCCCTGGTCCTGAAGGTCTCGGCTTCCCCGGGGTCGTTGGCCGCCAGGTAGCGCCAGCTCGCGATCCGCACGAGGAGCACCGCGCGCTCCACGCCGGCCGCCGCCGCGCCCATCGCAGGGTCCTGGGCGGCGAAGGTTTCCACCATCCGACCCGTGTCGGCCGCCAGCGCCTCGCCGCCCGCGGACAGCCTGCCGCGGGCCTCGGCAGCCTCGCGGACCGCCGCAAGATAGTGCCTGAACGACTCGTCGTGGGTCTGCAGGGAGGCCAGGACGCCCTCGTAGATCTCGCGGTGCTCGGGAGATTTCGAGATCGCGATCGACTCCGGCAGCAGGGTCCTGATCTCGGCGGCACTGTCGTCGCGCACCTGCAGCGCGGCCGCCTCGCCGGCCAGCCGGTACCGCGTCTCGGCACTGCGGATCGCCTCCATCCGGTGCGCCGACGTCAGCACCCGCCCGACACTGTCCGACAGCCAGGACATCTCGCCAACCTGCGTGCCGATGGCCGAGAACTGGTGTATTCCGGAGCCAACGGCTCCGAGACCCAGGGCGATCAGCACGAAGAACCCAATGTAGATACGAGCGCTTACCTTGACCCGATCAATCAGCATTGGGACCTCCGCAGGCGTGTTTCGCGCATTGTCTCACGGAGCCGTTAAGGTCGGGTTACAGCCCTTGCCGCGGGCGACTTCCGCCCTTGCCTCGGGCGACGTCCGCAGGCGCGCCCCGCAGTCCGGGCCGAGTCGTCGGGTCGGAGTCGCGAGGCCCTGAGCTGATCCCCATTCGCGAATTTGTGTCGCAATCCTGGGAGGTCGCGGGGTCCGGGACGGGTCGGGCGGGGTTTTGGCGGTTCGGGTTGCGGAAGGGCCGGATCAGGGCTTGCGCCACCCCGTCCCCGCGCGGGCACGGGACGGAGTTTTCTTCTCGGCCTTGCAGGCAGGTCCGCGATCGATGCGGGCCGGGCGGGGATTTGCGGCCTCCTTGTGGCTGGTCTAGACGGTCGGCACGCGGCGTTCCCGCGACGGCCCGGGCGCCAGGCCCCGCACGCCTTCAGGACACCCCGATGCCCGTGATGCCCGACACCTGGATCCGCGAGATGGCGGCGACGCACCAGATGATCGAGCCGTTCTCGCCCCGCCAGCAGCGCGACGGGGTGATCAGCCACGGGCTGTCGTCGTACGGCTACGACGCGCGGGTGGCGGACGAATTCCGCATCTTCACCAATGTCGACAGCGCGATCGTCGACCCGAAGGCGTTCAGCGAGGACAGCTTCGTCACCAGGCGGGGGCCGGTGTGCGTCATCCCGCCGAACAGCTTCGCCCTCGCCCACACCATCGAGTATTTCCGGGTGCCGCGCGACGTGCTGGTGATCTGCCTGGGCAAGTCGACCTATGCGCGCTGCGGGATCATCGTCAACGTGACGCCGCTGGAGCCGGAGTGGGAGGGGCAGGTCACGATCGAGATCAGCAACACCACGCCGCTGCCGGCCAAGATCTACGCCGGCGAGGGCATCTGCCAGTTCCTGTTCCTCCAGGGGGCGGGGCCATGCGAGACGTCGTACGCCGACCGCGCGGGGAAATACATGCATCAGCGAGGAGTCGCGCTGCCGCGGCTCTGAGAAGGCAAGGCCGGGCTCCGCCCAGACCCGCCAGGGCGAGCCGCCCTGGACCGGCTTTACTTAAGCAGAGGGATTTCCAGAGGCTTGCCTTTGGCGGATGAGGCAGAGCCTCAACCTTGCTTGCTGCGCCGTCCAGGCCCAGGCGGCGGCCCACCCAGGAGTTCACGACCATGCACCGCATCCGCATCCGCGGCGGCCGCCCGCTTTCCGGCTCCATCGTCATCGGGGGCGCGAAGAACGCCGCGCTGCCGCTGCTGGCCTGCGGGCTGCTGACCGACGAGCGCCTGGTGCTGTCCAACGTGCCGAAGCTCGCGGACGTGGCGATGATGGCCGAGCTGCTGGCGCAGCACGGCATCGCGGTCGAGGCAGGCGAGGCCGGGCGGACGCTGTCGCTGGGCGGGCCGATCACCAGCACCGAGGCGCCCTACGAGATCGTGCGCAAGATGCGCGCCTCGATCCTGGTGCTGGGGCCGGTGCTGGCGCGCATGGGGGTGGCGCGGGTGTCGCTGCCGGGCGGGTGCGCGATCGGGACGCGGCCGGTCGACCTGCACCTCAAGGGGCTGGAGGCGATGGGGGCGGTGATCCGGCTGGAGGGGGGCTACGTGCAGGCGGAGGCGCCCGGGGGGCTGCGGGGGGCGGAGATCGTGCTGCCGTTCGCCTCGGTGGGGGCGACGGAGAACCTGCTGATGGCGGCCTCGCTGGCGGACGGGCGCACCGTGCTGGGCAACGCGGCGCTGGAGCCGGAGATCGAGGACCTGTGCCGCTGCCTGATGGCGATGGGCGCGGAGATCGAGGGCGTGGGGACGGGGCGGCTGGTGGTGGACGGGCGGAAGCGCCTGCACGGCGGCGAGCACCGCATCGTGTCGGACCGGATCGAGACCGGGACGTACGCGTGCGCGGCGGCGATCACCGGGGGCGAGCTGCGGCTGGAGGGCGGGCGGATCGCGCATCTGGGGGCGGTCGCGCGCTCCATGCGCGAGGCGGGCGTGGAGATGCGCGAGGACGGCGACGCGCTGCTGGTGCGCCGTGCGAACGGGCTGCACGGGGTGGACGCGATGACCGAGCCGTACCCCGGGTTCCCCACCGACATGCAGGCGCAGTTCATGGCGCTGATGTCGGTCGCCGACGGGGCGTCGATGGTGACGGAGACGATCTTCGAGAACCGCTTCATGCACGTCCCCGAGCTGAACCGGATGGGCGCGCGGATCAACGTGCACGGATCCTCGGCGATCGTGCGCGGGGTGGGGGCGCTGCAGGGGGCGCCGGTGATGGCGACGGACCTGCGGGCGTCGGTGTCGCTGGTGCTGGCGGGGCTGGCGGCGCGCGGGGAGACGGTGGTGAGCCGGGTGTACCACCTGGACCGGGGATACGAGGCGGTCGAGGAGAAGCTGGCGGCGTGCGGGGCGGAGATCGAGCGGCTGGGGTGAGGTGGGGCCATGGAGGATGACGATGCGCCAGCCTGACCTGTTCTCCACGGCATGCGGCCCGGTCGCCTCCGCCGCCCCGGAGGTCCCAGAGCCTGACGTGATCCGGGCGCGGCTGGGCGCCCTGCTGGAGGTTGCGAGAGCGGCCCGGACCATGCCGTGGGACCCGCCGCGGGCCCGGGCGCAGCAGCACCTGTTCCGCAACATGGCGCGCTGGCTTCCCGAGCCGGAGGCCGAGCGGCTGCACGGCGCATTCCTCGAGGAGATGAATCGGCTCGGCGGCTCCGGGGCGGCTTGACGGAGCGGCCGGCGTCTTTCGCCGGCCCTTCTGGGCACCGCATGTCGGCCGGTGCTAAGACGCGCCCGCCCGACCCGGGCGCGAGAGTGCCGCGGATGTTCCCATGACCGCCTCCTTCACGGCCGCTTCCCTGGCGCCCGACATGGACGCGCCGCTGGTGCTGGCGCTGCCCAAGGGCCGCATCCTCGGCGAGTGCGGGCCGCTGCTGGCGCGCGCCGGCGTGGTGCCGGCCGCCGACCTGCTGGACGAGGACAGCCGGCGGCTGCGCTTCGAGACCAGCGACCCGCTGCTCGACGTGGTGCGGGTGCGGCCGTTCGACGTGGCGACGTTCGTGGCCTATGGCGGCGCGCAGCTCGGGGTCTGCGGGGCGGACGTGCTGATGGAGTTCGACTACCCGGAGATCTACGCGCCGCTCGACCTGGGGATCGGGGCGTGCCGGGTGTCGGTGGCGGAGGCGGAGGCGACGGCGGGGAGCGACGATCCCGGGCGCTGGTCGGACGTGCGGGTGGCGACGAAGTACCCGGCGATCGCGCGCCGGCATTTTGCCGCGCGCGGGGTGCATGCGCAGGTGGTGCACCTGAACGGGGCGATGGAGCTGGCGCCGGGGCTGGGGCTGTGCCGGCTGATCGTGGACCTGGTGCAGACGGGCTCGACGCTGCGGGCGAACGGGCTGCGCGAGACCGAGGTGATCGCGCACGTGACCAGCCGGCTGATCGTCAACCGCACGGCGCTGAAGACGCGGCCGCAGGCGGTCGGCGCCTGGATCGAGCGGTTCCGGGCGGCGGTGGCTTGAGCGAAGGAAGGCCAGAGGCTCCTCCCTGAAAGGCGGGCTCCGGCCTCCGCCAAAGGCTCGCCTTTGGAAACCCCTTCCTAAGTAAGGCAGGTCCAGGGGCGCTGCCCCTGGCGGGTCCAGGGCAGAGCCCTGGCCTTGCTTTCTTCCTTCGGCCCGGAGCTTCTCATGATCCGTCTGAACGCCAGCGCCCCCGGCTTCGAGGCCGACTTCGCCGCCCTGCTCGACCAGGCGCGCGAGACCACCGCGCGGGTGGACGCCGTGGTGCGCGAGATCATCGCGGACGTGCGGGCGCGCGGCGACGCGGCGCTGTGCGAGTACACCGAGCGATTCGACGGGGTGGCGGTGGCGCCGGCCGGCTTGCGGGTGGGGGCGGACGAGATCGAGGCGGCGGCGGCGGGGACCGCGCCGGAGCTGGCGGACGCGCTGGAGCTGGCGGCGGAGCGGATCGAGGCGTTCCACAGACTGCAGATGCCGTCCGATGTGGCGACCACCGATGCGGCGGGGGTGCGGCTGGGGATGCGGTGGAACGCGCTCGACGCGGTCGGGCTGTACGTGCCGGGGGGCAAGGCGGCGTATCCGTCGTCGGTGCTGATGAACGCGATCCCGGCGCGGGTGGCGGGGGTGGGGCGGATCGCGATGTGCGTCCCCTGCCCCGCCGCGGCCGGTGCGCCGGGGATGGGGGTGCTGAACCCGCTGGTGCTGGCGGCGGCGCGGCGGGCAGGGGTGAGCGAGGTGTACCGCGTCGGCGGGGCGCAGGCGGTGGCGGCGCTGGCGTGGGGGACGGCGACGGTGGCGGCGGTGGACCGGATCGTGGGGCCGGGCAACGCCTACGTGGCGGAGGCCAAGCGCCAGGTGTTCGGACGCGTGGGCATCGACGGGATCGCGGGGCCGTCGGAGGTGGTGGTGATCGCGGACGCGGCGAACGACGCGCGGCACGTGGCGGTGGACCTGCTGGCGCAGGCGGAGCACGACGAGGCGGCGCAGTCGATCCTGATCACCGACGATCCGGGGTTCGCGGACGCGGTGGCGGCGGCGGTGGAGCGCGAGCTGCGCGCGCTGCCGCGGGCGGCGATCGCCGGGGCGAGCTGGCGCGACCATGGCGCGGTAATCGTGGTCGGCGGCCTGGACGAGGCGGCGGCGCTGTGCGACCAGCTGGCGCCCGAGCACCTGCAGCTGATGGTGGCCGATCCGGAGGCGCTGTTCGCGCGGATCCGGCACGCGGGGGCGGCGTTCCTCGGGCGGTGGTGCCCGGAGGCGCTGGGAGACTACGTGGCAGGCCCGAACCACGTGCTGCCGACCGGGCGCACGGCGCGGTTCGCGTCGGGGCTGTCGGTGTTCGACTTCCTCAAGCGCACGACGTGGGTGGCGGCGGACCAGGCGGCGCTCTCGCGGATCGGGCCGGCGGCGGTGGCCCTGGCGGACGCGGAGGGGCTGGGGGCCCATGCGCGGAGCGTGGCGCTCAGGCTGGGGCAGTAGGCGAGACCCTTGGAGTGAGAAAGGCCAGGGCTCTGCCCTGGACCCGCCGGGGCGAGCCGCCCTGGACTGGCGTCTTTGAGACAAGTCACGGCAAGACGGCGCGGGGACGCGGGCCTGACCCGGCGGCCAACGCGCTTGACCGCGGATTGCCGCGTCATCATGTTCCGCCCCGAAACCAATCGTTCCCTGGCTGTCAAGGATGTCGATGTCCAAAGAAGACATGATCGAGTTCAGCGGCATGGTGATGGAGCTTCTGCCCAACGCCATGTTCCGGGTGAAGCTCGACAACGAACACACCATCCTCGCGCACACCAGCGGCAAGATGCGCAAGAACCGCATCCGCGTGCTGGCCGGCGACCGGGTGAACGTGGAGATGACGCCCTACGACCTGTCCAAGGGCCGCATCACATTCCGCTTCAAGTAGGGCCGCTTCAAGTAGGGCCGCTTCAGGCAGATCCCCAGCCTGGTTCGTTTCCGGTGAAGCCGTCCGGGTCCGTTGATACGGCGGACGGGCCAGCCGCAGACGTTGTCACCCCCGCGTCGGATGATGGCCTGCGCGCAGTCCGGATGCAGGCGCCGCTCGTGTTGGCGAGTGCCAGTCCGCGGCGGTTGCAGTTGCTGGCGCAGATCGGCGTGACGCCGGACCGGGTCGTGGCCACCGACATCGACGAGGCGCCGGGACGCGAGGAGGTGCCTCGCGTCTATGCCGAGCGGATGGCGCGGGAAAAAGCACAGTCGGCCGCGTCGCCCGGGTCGTTCGTGTTGGCGGCGGACACGGTGGTGGCGGTGGGACGGCGCATCCTGCCCAAGGCTTCGAGCGAGGCGCAGGCGCGGACCTGCCTGGCCCTGCTGTCGGGGCGGCGGCACCATGTGCTGACGGCGGTGGTGCTGGTGACGCCGGAGGGCGCGCGCTCGGAGCGGGTGTGCGACAGCTCGGTGATCTTCAACCGGCTGACCGACGCGCAGGTGGCGGCCTACCTCGCGGGCGGGGAGTGGGAGGGCAAGGCCGGAGGCTACGCCATCCAGGGAGCGGCGGCGGGGTTCGTGCGGTTCCTGTCGGGCAGCTACAGCGGCGTGGTCGGGCTGCCGCTGTTCGAGACGGCGCAACTACTGCGCGGGCGGGGGTACCTGACGCCGTGATGGGCGCTGCGGGCGGCAGGCAAGGCCAGGGCTCCGCCCTGGACCCGCCAAAGGCCTGAGGCCTTTGGAAACCCGTCTTTTTGGTCCTGCGTTGGCTGGCCCTTCCTTTCCTTGTGTGTGCGGGTCCGGGGGCGCTGCCCCCGGCGGGTCGCCGCTCCCAGGCGATGGGGCAGGGCCCCCGCCCTGCTTCTCTCTGCCTTGTCGATGACCGACGCGCTGCGCCTGCTGGCCGCGTCCTCGCCCGGCGAGGTCAGGGTGGCGCTGGTGCGGGGCGCGTCGCTGCTGGCGTATGCGATCGAGCGGCCGGGGGCGCCGGACGGGGTGGGCGACGTGCACCGCGGACGGATCGCGGCGCGGCGGCCGGCGCTGGGGGGAAGCTTCGTGGCGCTCGACCGCAGCGGCGCGGGGGGCGGGGCGTTCGGGGGCGACGCTCCAGGCGGTGGCGCACAGGCGGGCGGGGTGCAGGGGTTTCTGCCGGACAGCGAGGGCGCGCTGGGGCTGGCCGAGGGCGCGCTGCTGGGGGTGCGGGTGGTGCGCGCGGCGCAGGGGGGCAAGGGGCCGCGGCTGACGGCGCGGCTGGAGCCGGGCCAGGCGGCGGCGAGCGCCGAGGGCAAGGTGCGGCTGGTGGCGCGGGGCCCGGGGGCGCTGGAGCGGATGGCGCGGGCGCACCCGGGGGCGGCGATCGAGACCGACGACGCGGCGCTGGCGGCGACGCTGGCGAAGATCGGGCGGGAGTTGCGGGCGGAAGGGGTCGCGGTCGTGGCGCGGGCGTTCCCGGACGTCCTGGAGGCGGAGATCGAGGGGCTGGGGGAGCCGGGGGTGGCGCTGCCGGGGGGGCTGCGGGCAAGCATCCACCCGACGCCGGCGCTGGTGGCGATCGACGTGGACAGCGGGCCGGCGAGCAACGCGCGCACGCCCAAGCCGGTGGCGCAGCGCGAGGCGAACCGGGCGGCGCTGCCGGCGCTGGTGCGGCAGATGGTGCTACGCAACCTGTCGGGTGCGATCCTGGTGGACCTGGCGGGGATGGCGGCGAAGAAGCGGGCGGCGCTGGGTCCGGAGCTGGCTGCGGCGCTGCGGGCGGACCCGCTGGGAGCGCGGCTGCTGGGGTTCACGGCGCTGGGGCTGGCGGAGATCGTGCGGGCGCGGGTGCATCCGCCGCTGCACGAGGTGCTGGCGGGGCCGCACGCGGCGGGGCTGCTGGCGCTGCGGCAGGTGGCGCGGGCGGTGGCGGCGGAGCCCGGGCCGGTGCGGGCGCTGCGGGCGGCGCCGGACGTGGTGGCGGCGCTGCAGGCGGACCCGGTGGCGCTGGGGGATCTTGCGCGGCGCTCCGGCCGCGCCCTGATCCTGCGCAGCGATCCGGCGATGGGGCCGGGCGGGTGGGCGATGGAGGCGTTGTGATGGAGGGTGGCGGTGGCTGAAGGGAAGTGTCCGATCTGCGGCCGGCCCACGGCGCAGGAGGCGCGGCCGTTCTGCTCGAAGCGGTGCGCGGACGTGGACCTGGGGCGGTGGTTCAGCGGCGTCTACGCGGTGCCGGGGGCGGAGGTCGTGCAGGAGGAGGACGAGGAGGCGTAAGGCCAGGGCGCTGCCCGATTACCTGGAAGCGGGGACCTGCCGGGGCAGCGCCCCTGGACCGGCACACACAAAGGAAAGGCGGGGTGTGCCGCCGGCCCCGTCGAGGTTTCCAAAGGCGAGCCTTTGGCGGAGTTTGAGGCGGAGCCTCAACCTTGCTTCCCTTCCCCTCCCCCATCCCGCCCGCTAGCGTCCGCGCCGTCACCGACCGGAACATGCCCGTGCTCGCCTCCCGCCATCTGCTCGCCATCGAGGGCATGCATCCGCCGCAGATCGCGGAGCTGCTCGACCTGGCGGAGAGCTACGTGCTGCTCAACCGCTCGGGCAAGACGCAGCGCGACACGCTGCGCGGGCGCACGGTGATCAACCTGTTCTTCGAGGACAGCACGCGAACGCGCACCAGCTTCGAGCTGGCGGGCAAGCGGCTGGGAGCCGACGTCATCAACATGTCGGTGTCCTCGTCGAGCGTGAACAAGGGCGAGACGCTGCTGGATACGGCGGCGACGCTGAACGCGATGCACTGCGACCTGCTGGTGGTGCGGCACGCGCAGTCGGGCGCGCCGTCGCTGCTGGCGCAGAAGGTGGGGGCCGCGGTGGTCAACGCCGGCGACGGCACGCACGAGCACCCGACGCAGGCGCTGCTGGACGCGCTGACGATCCGCAGGCGTCGGGGGCGGCTGGCGGGGCTGACGGTGGCGATCTGCGGCGACGTGGCGCACAGCCGGGTGGCGCGGTCGAACATTCATTTGCTCGGCACGATGGGTAGCCGGGTCAGGGTGGTGGGGCCGCCGACGCTGCTGCCGGCGGAGGTCGGGCGCATGGGAGTGGACGTGTTCCACGACATGGCGCGCGGGCTGGACGGCGTGGACGTGGTGATGATGCTGCGGCTGCAGCGCGAGCGCATGGGCGAGGGCGAGGGTGGTGGCGGGATCGCGCCGGTGCCGAGCGCGCGGGAGTACTTCCGCTTTTTCGGGCTGGACGCGGAGAAGCTGGCGCGGGCGGCGCCGGACGCGCTGGTGATGCATCCGGGGCCGATGAACCGCGGCGTGGAGATCGACAGCGCGGTCGCCGACGACCCGGCGCACAGCGTGATCCGCGAGCAGGTGGAGATGGGCGTGTCGGTGCGCATGGCGGTGCTGGACCGGCTGGCGCGGCCGCAGGCCGCCGCCGGGCTCGGCCGCGGGCGGCACGACGCGGGGCGGCATGACGCGCGCCGGCAAGACGGGGGGCTGCGCGACGACGGGCGGCGCGCGACCGGTCCAGGCGGTTCGAGTCCGGGCGATTCGAGTCCGGGCGATCCGGGCCGGAGCGATGCAGGCCAAAGCGACGCAGGCCGGGCGGTTGCCGGGCGGGACGGGATCGGCCGCGGCAATGCCAGCCTGGGCGTCGCGGACGAAGACGAGGGCCTGGACGGTTCGTGGGGCGGCAACGCGTGAGCGACGTCCTGTTCACCGGCGTGCGGCTGATCGACCCGGCCGACGGCACCGACCATCTCGGCGAGCTTCTGGTGCGCGACGGGCGGATCGCGGATGTGGGCGCAGGACCGGGCGCGGGACTGGGACGACCGGAGGGGGCGCAGGTCGTGGACGGCACGGACTGCGTGCTGTGCCCGGGGCTGGTGGACATGCGCGCCGCGCTCGGCGAGCCGGGGCGCGAGTACCGCGAGACGATCGCCTCGGCGGCGGAGGCCGCGGCGGCGGGCGGCATCACCATGCTGGCGGCGCTGCCCGACACCAGGCCGGCGATCGACGACCCGGCGCTGGTGCGGCTGCTGCGGGCGCGGGGCGAGGAGACCGGATCGCTCACCATCCTGCCGTATGGGGCGCTGACGGCGGGGTGCCGCGGCGAGCAGCTCGCCGAGCTGGGGCTGCTGCGCGAGGCCGGGGCGGTGGCGTTCACCGACGGGATGCGCGCGATCGGCAGCGCGCGGCTGATGCGGCTCGCCCTGTCGTACGCGCACGGCTTCGGGGTGCGGGTCGTGGTGCACCCGGAGGAGCCGGCGCTGGCGGCGGGCGGGGCGGCGACGGAGGGCGAGCTGGCGACGCGGCTGGGCCTGCCGGCGATCCCGGCGGCGGCGGAGGCGATCCTGGTGGCGCGCGACATCCGGCTGGCGCAGCTCACCGGCGGCGCGCTGCACGTCGCGCACGTGTCGACGGCGGAGGCAATCGCGCTGATCCGCCGCGCCAAGGACGAGGGCGTGGATGTCACCTGCGACACGGCGCCGCCGTACTTCGACCTGAACGAGACGGCGATCGGGGATTTTCGCAGCTACGCCAAGCTGTCGCCGCCGCTGCGGCCGGAGAGCGACCGGCTCGCGGTGGCGGCGGCGCTGTGCGACGGCACGATCGACGCCATCGCCTCGGACCACCAGCCGCGCGACGCCGACGACAAGCGGCTGCCGTTCGCGCAGGCCTCGCCCGGCGGGTCGGGGCTGGCGACGCTGCTGGCGGTGAGCCTGGCGCAGGTGCATGGCGGCTCCCTCGGGCTGGCGCAGGCGGTGGCTCTGCTGACCGCGCGGCCGGCGGCGGTGCTGGGCGTGGAGGCGGGCACGCTGCGGCGCGGGGCGGCGGCGGACCTGTGCCTGTTCCATCCGGAGCGGGCGTGGAAGGTCATGGCCGGGCGGCTGGCGGGCAAGGCGCAGAACACGCCGTTCGACGGGCGGGCGCTGGAGGGGCGGGTGTTCGGGACCTGGAAGGCGGGGCGGCTGGTGTTCGCCCATCCCGGCGGGCCGGCGTCGGGGGCGGCAGCGTTCCCGGCGGCCGGGCTGCGCGTCGTGGCACAGGCGGAGGCGCGCGGGGCGCCGGACGGAGCGGAAGGCCCGGACGGGGCGGCGGAGATCGGGCTGTGAGCCTCGAAGCCGCGGGCCTGGGTGCTGCGAGCCTTGGTGTCGCGGGCCTGGGCGACGCGGCACCGTCCGCGTTGGCCGGGTTGCTGTCCTACCTGGCGGGCAGCGTGCCGTTCGGGCTGCTGCTGATCCGGCTCGCGGGGCTGGGCGACCTGCGCCGGATCGGCTCGGGCAACATCGGCGCCACCAACGTGCTGCGCACCGGGCGGCGCGGCCTCGCGGCGGCGACGCTGCTGCTGGATGCGGCGAAGGGACTGCTCGCGGTGGGGGTGGCGGCGCTGGCGTGCGGGCCGTTCGGCGCGGCGTTGGCGGCGGTGTGCGTGGTGGCGGGGCACTGCTTCCCGGTGTGGCTGGGGTTTCGCGGCGGCAAGGGCGTGGCCACCGGCCTCGGCGCGCTGCTGGGGCTGGATTGGCGGGTGGGGATCGCGGCGTGCGCTGCCTGGCTGCTGGCGGTGGGGGTCAACCGGATCTCCTCCATGGGCGCGCTCGCGGCGATGGCGACAGGCGGCGGGCTGGGTGCGGGCCTGCTGGGATGGCCGGCGTGGGCGGCGGCGGTTCTGGTGGCCGCGCTCGTGGTGGCGCGGCACCGCGGCAACATCGGGCGGCTGCTGGCGGGGACCGAGCCGAGGATCGGGGCGTGACGGCGCGGGGCAGAAGCCCGGGAAGCGGCAAAGCAAGCAAGGTTGAGGCTCCGCCTCAACCTTCGCCAAAGGCAAGCCTTTGGAATTCATTGTCTAAGGAATGGGTTTCCAAAGACCCCCGGCCTTTGGCGGGTCTGGGCAGAGCCCAGCCTTGCTTGCTGACCGCGAGCCTGCGGTGACGCCTCAGGAGGAGCTGGACCGCCTGCGCCTGGCGCGCAGCGAGGACGTGGGGCCGGTCACGTATCGCAGGCTGCTCGCGCGTTTTGCGACCGCAGAGGAGGCGATCGAGGCGCTGCCGGGGCCGGCGCGCGCCGGCGGGCGGGCGGACGCGCCCCGCGTTCCCGGGCGCGACGAGGCGGCGCGCGAGCTGGACCGGCTGGCGCGGCTGGGCGGGCGGATGGTGTTCCTGGGCGGGGCGGACTACCCGCCGCTGCTGGCGCTGCTCGCCGACGCGCCGTCGGTGATCGCGGTGCTGGGCGACGTGGGGTGCCTCGCGGCGCGCGCGGTGGCGCTGGTCGGCGCGCGCAACTGCTCGACCAACGGCGAGCGCATGGCCGAGGCGCTGTCGACCGACCTCGCGGCGTCGGGGCTGGTGGTGGTGTCCGGGCTGGCGCGCGGCATTGACGCGGCGGCGCACCGGGGCGCCATGCATGTCGGGCACACCGTGGCCTGCGTGGCGGGCGGGCTCGACCGGCCGTATCCGGCGGAGCACGCGGCGCTGCAGGCGGAGGTCGCGGCGCACGGGGCGGTGGTGGCGGAGGCGGCGTTGGGGATGGCGCCGCAGAACCGGCACTTTCCAAGGCGCAACCGGATCATCGCGGGGCTGTCGCTGGGCGTGGTGGTGGTGGAGGCGGCGCTGCGGTCGGGCACGCTGATCACGGCGCGGCTGGCGCAGGAGCTGCACCGCGAGATCTTCGCGGTGCCGGGCTCGCCGCTCGACCCGCGCTCGCGGGGCGCCAACGACCTGATCCGGCAGGGCGCGTTCCTGACCGAGTCCGCGGCCGACGTGCTGGCGAACCTGCCGGACCACGGGCCGGCGCTGCTGGCTGGCCGGGGCGCCGAGGCAGGGCGCGGCGACGAGGACGCCGACGCCGACAGGTCTGGCGGCGGCGCGTCCAGGGCCGTCCGGCAGCGCGCCGGCACGGCGGGGACTGGCGGAACAGAGGCTGGCGGAACGGAGACTGGCAGAACAGAGGCTGACGGAACGAAGGCTGGTCCGGCCAGCGGAGCGGACGCAGACGAGAAACGGGCAGGCACGAGCGTGTCTGGCGCAGGCGGGCCTGAAGGAACCGCAGCGAAGCGCGATACAGCGGAGGGGTCTGCAGCGACGGCCCAAGTCGGATCGGCCGGAGTGGATCGCGACGAGGCTTCGGCCGGCGGGTCGGCGGAGGCACCCGCATCGGACTCGTCCGGTGGGAACGTCCCTGCCCCGCCGCATCGGCGCACCGGGCTGCTGCGCCGGCGTGCGGCAGCGGAGCCTGCGCCGGACCGGGCCGAGGATGGCGCGCCGATGGGCGATGCGGAGGGCGCCGGCGGCGAGCATGGCGCGCCGGACGGGGTGCAGGCCAGGGTGCTCGCGACGCTCAGCCTGTCGCCGACGCCGGTTGACGAGGTGGTGCGCCGCTGCCACTTGTCCGCGTCTGCCGTCTCTGCCGCGCTGCTGGAGCTTGAGCTCGCCGGCCGGATCGAGACCCTTCCCGGGAACCGGGTTTCGCTGCTGATCGACACGGGGCCCTAGCGCGTCCCCGAGGGTATGGAATGACTGACGTCGTCGTCGTCGAATCGCCCGCCAAGGCCAAGACCATCAACAAGTACCTGGGCGACGGATACACCGTGCTCGCCTCGTTCGGGCACGTGCGCGACCTGCCGCCCAAGGACGGCAGCGTGCGGCCGGACCAGGACTTCGCCATGGACTGGGAGGCCGACGAGCGGGGCGCGCGCCAGATCGGCGCCATCGTCAAGGCGCTCAAGGGCGCGGACAGGCTGTACCTGGCGACCGACCCGGACCGCGAGGGCGAGGCGATCTCCTGGCACGTGCGGGCAATGCTGGAGGAGAAGAACGCGCTGCGCGGCGTGGACGTGCAGCGCATCACCTTCAACGAGATCACCAAGTCGGCCGTGCAGAAGGCGATGGAGCAGCCGCGCGAGCTGGACCTGCCGCTGATCGAGGCGTACCTGGCGCGACGCGCGCTGGACTACCTGGTGGGGTTCACGCTGTCGCCGGTGCTGTGGCGCAAGCTGCCGGGCAGCCGCTCGGCGGGACGGGTGCAGTCGGTGGCGCTGCGGCTGGTGTGCGAGCGCGAGGCGGAGATCGAGGCGTTCCGGCCGCGCGAGTACTGGACCGTAGAGGCGCACATGGCGACGCCGGCCGGCGCCCCGTTCCTGGCGCGGCTGACGCATCTGGACGGGAAGAGGCTCGACCAGTTCGACCTGAACGCGGAGGCGCCGGCGCTGGCGGCGAAGGCCCAGGTCGAGGCGGGCGGCTTCGCTGTGGCGAGCGTGGAGCGGCGCAGGGTCAAGCGCAACCCGCCGGCGCCGTTCACAACGTCAACGCTGCAGCAGGAAGCGAGCCGCAAGCTCGGCATGGGCGCGCAGGCGGCGATGCGGACGGCGCAGCAGCTCTACGAGGGCATCGAGCTGGGCGGCGAGACCACGGGCCTCATCACCTACATGCGGACGGACGGCGTCTCGATGGCGCGCGAGGCGATCGATGCGATCCGCGAGCATGTCGGCGGCTCGTTCGGGGACAGGTACCGGCCGGCGGCACCGCGCGAGTACCACGCCCGCGCGAAGAACGCGCAGGAGGCGCACGAGGCGGTCCGGCCGACCGATGTCGAGCGCACGCCGGAGATGATGGCGCGCTATCTCAACACGGAGCAGGCGCGGCTGTACGAGCTGGTGTGGAAGCGCGCGGTCGCCAGCCAGATGCAGTCGGCCGAGCTGGACCAGGTGATCGTCGAGGTCACGGACCCGACCAAGCCGGCGGGGCCGAAGCTGCGGGCGAACGGGTCGATCATCGCGTTCGACGGCTTCCTGCGGCTGTACCGGGAGGGCGTCGACGAGGGCGAGGAGGAGGAGAGCCGGATGCTGCCGCCGATGGCGGAGCGCGACCCCCTCGCCTGCCCCAAGGTCGATGCGTCGCAGCACTTCACCCAGCCGCCGCCGCGCTACTCCGAGGCCAGCCTCGTCAAGATGATGGAGGAGCTGGGGATCGGGCGGCCCTCGACGTACGCCTCGATCCTGAGCGTGCTGCGCGACCGCAGCTACGTGCGCATGGAGAACAAGCGGTTCGTGCCGGAGGACCGCGGGCGGCTGGTCACGGCGTTCCTGGCGAGCTTCTTCGAGCGGTACGTGGACACGGGGTTCACGGCGGGGCTGGAGGAGCAGCTCGACGAGATCTCCGACGGCACGGCGCAGTGGCGCGCGGTGATGCACGCGTTCTGGGACGATTTTTCCAAGGCGGTGGAGCAGACGCGCGAGCTGAAGATCTCCGACGTCATCGACGCGCTGGACGGCGATCTCGGCGAGCACTTCTTCCCGGCGCGGACGGACGGGAGCGACCCGAGGCTGTGCCCGGCGTGCCATGCGGGGCGGCTCGGGCTCAAGCTCGGGCGGCACGGCTCGTTCATCGGGTGCTCGAACTATCCCGGGTGCCAGTACACGCGGCGCCTGGCGATCGAGGGCGGCGAGGGCGACGGGGAAACCCTGAAGGAGGGGCTGCGCGAGCTGGGGCCGAACCCGGAGGGCGGGCAGATGGTCACGGTGCGGCGCGGGCCGTACGGGCTGTACGTGCAGCAGGGCGAGGCCGACCCCGAGGACAAGAAGGTCAAGCCGCGGCGGACCTCGCTGCCGAAGGGCATGGACGGCGACCAGATGACGCTGGAGCAGGCGCTGGGTCTGCTGTCGCTGCCACGCTTCGTGGGTACGCACCCGGAGCTGGGCGAGCCGATCGAGGCGGGGATCGGGCGGTTCGGGCCGTTCGTGAAGATGGGGGCGATCTTCGGCTCGCTGGACAAGGACGACGACGTGCTGGCGGTCGGGCTGAACCGGGCGGTGGACGTGCTGGCGCGCAAGCTGGCCAGCGTGCGCGCGCTCGGCGAGCATCCGAAGGATCGCGCGCCGGTGATGGTGAAGAAGGGGCGGTTCGGACCGTACATCCAGCACAATGCCGTGGTGGCCAACGTGCCGCGCGGCGTGGAGATGGACGACGTCACGCTGGAGGACGCGGTGGCGCTGCTGGCGGAGCGGGGCAAGCCGCTCAAGGCGAAGCCGGGCGCGCGCAAGGGCAAGCCACCGGCCAAGGCCAAGGCGGCGGGGGCAAAGGCGCCGAAAGCCGAGGCGGCGGTGCCGGGAGCGGCGAAGCCTGCGGCCAGGTCGGCCGGGACCAAGCCTGCGGCGAAGGCCGGGGCTGGCGCGAAGGCCGGGAATGGCACGAGGGCAAAGGCCGCGAAGCCGAAAACCGCGAAGGCGGCTGCGGGCAAGGCTGTCGGGTCCGGCGAGGCGGCCTGAGATGGCAGGGCCTCCGGCGTCCATCGAAGGCGAGGGCAACGAGGCCGGCGGGCCGGCTCCGCGCTGGAGCGGCGCACCGGCCGAGGGCGATGCCCACGATCCGCGCGCGGAGGACGAGCGCGCCGGGCAGGCGACTGGACTGCGGATGATGCTGGACGCGGTGGGACCGGATGCGCCAGGACCGGATGCGCCAGGACCGGGCGCTCCGGCGTCCGGCAAGGCGGGCACCGGCCCGCTCGCGCCTGGCGCCGACGATGCCGCACGCCGGCGAGCGCGGGACGCCGGCGGGCGCGCCGCGGGCGGGCTGCCGTCGCGCGAGGCGGTGCGGCGGTTCATCCGCGAGAGCCCGGGGCGGGTCGGCAAGCGCGAGATCTCGCGCGAGTTCGGGCTGGGGCCGGAGCACCGGGCGGGCTTGCGCGAGATGCTGCGCGACCTGGCGGAGAGCGGGGCGGTGGCGCCGGCCGGGCATCGGCGGTTCACGCCGCCGGGACGGCTGCCGGACGCGATGGTGGTGCTGGTCACCGGGACCGATCCGGACGGGGACGCGGTGGCGCGGCCGCTGGACTGGCAGGGGGACGGGCCGCCGCCGCTGGTGCTGATGGCCGCCGAGGAGCGCGGCCGGCCGGCGCTGGCGCCGGGCGAGCGGGTGCTGGCACGGCTCAAGCCGATCGGCCCAGGAGGACCCGGGGGGCGCTACGAGGGGCGCACGCTGAAGCGGCTGAGCGAGGCGCCGGCGCGGGTGCTCGGCGTGTTCAAGGCGGGCGGCCGCGACGGCGGCGACGGCGAGGCGGGCGGCGCGGGCGAGCGCGACCGGCGCGGACGGGGACGGTTCGTGCGGCGCGGCGCCGGCATCGCGGCGGCGCCGGGAGAGGGGCGGCTGATCCCGACCGACCGGCGCTCGAAGGCGGAGTGGCGCATCCCGGCGGGCGAGACCGAGGGCGCGGAGCACGACGAGATCGTGCTGGCGCAGCCGCTGCCGTCGACCGGGTACGGGCTGAAGACGGCGCGGGTGGTCGAGCGTCTCGGGCGGATGGGCGACGCGCGCTCGGTCAGCCTGATCTGCGTCCACACCCACGGCATCCCGACCGAGTTCGATCCGGCGTCGGTGGCGGAGGCAGAGGCGGCGCGCGCGGTGCCGCTGAGCGAGCGCACCGACCTGCGCGACGTGGCGCTGGTCACCATCGACGGGGAGGATGCGCGCGACTTCGACGACGCGGTGTTCGCCGAGCCGGACGTGGCGCGCCCGGGCGACGAGGCGGGCGAAGTCGCGAATCCAGGCGGGCACCGGCTGGTCGTGGCGATCGCGGACGTGGCGCACTACGTACGCCCGGGCTCGGCGCTGGACCGCGACGCGCGCAAGCGCGGGAACTCGGTGTATTTCCCCGACCGCGTGGTGCCGATGCTGCCGGAGGCGCTGTCGAACGGGTGGTGCTCGCTGCGGCCCGCCGAGGAACGGGGGTGCCTGTTCGTCGAGATGCGGGTGGACGCGGACGGGCGCAAGCTGTCGCACCGGTTCGGGCGCGGGCTGATGCGCTCGGCGGCGCGGCTGACCTACACGCAGGTGCAGGCGCTGCACGACCATGAGGCGGGGCGCGAGGCGGGCGCCGGGGGGGCGGAGCCGCCGCTCGTCGACCGGGCGGTGCTGGATGGGGCGCCGCCGGTGCCGGACGGGCTGGTGGGGGCGCTGTACGCGGCGTTCCGGGCGCTGCTGGGGGCGCGCCAGGCGAGGGGCACGCTCGATCTCGACCTGCCGGAGCGCAAGGTGGTGCTGGACGAGGCGGGCCAGGTTCAGGCGATCGCGCCGCGGCCGCGCCTGGACAGCCACCGGCTGATCGAGGAGTTCATGGTGCTCGCGAACGTGGCGGCGGCCGAGGAGCTGGAGCGTCGGCACCGGCCGTGCATGTACCGGGTGCACGCGCCGCCGTCCGACGAGAAGCTGGAGGCGCTGCGGGCGTTCCTGCAGACGTTCGACCTGGCGCTGCCGCCGACCGGCGAACTGCGGCCGCGCGACCTCGACGCGGTGCTGCGCGCGGTGGCGGGGACCGAGCACGCGCCGCTGGTCAACGAGGTGATGCTGCGCTCCCAGAGCCAGGCGGCCTACGACCCGGACAACATCGGGCATTTCGGGCTGTCGCTCGGCCGTTACGCGCATTTCACCAGCCCGATCCGGCGCTATGCCGATCTACTGGTGCATCGGGCGCTGGTGTCGGGGATGCGTCCGGGGGATGGCGCGCTGCCGCACGACGGCGAGGGCAGCGCCGGCGAGTACCCCGATATCGCGGAGCAGATCACCGGGACGGAGCGGCGGGCGGCGCTGGCGGAGCGCGAGGCCGTGGACCGTTACCTTTCTGCCTACATGGCGGACAAAGTGGGCGCGGTGTTCGCGGCGCGCATCTCCGGTGTTGCGCGCTTCGGGCTGTTCGTCACACTGGACGACAGCGGCGCCAGCGGCCTGGTGCCGCTCAAATCCCTCCCGGACGACTACTGGATGCACGACGAGACGACCCAGTCCCTGGTCGGCCGCTCCACCCGCCTCGTGTTCAGCTTGGCACAGGCGGTGGAGGTGCGGCTGTCCGAAGCGACGCCGGTGACCGGCGGCCTGCTGTTCGGGATGCTGACTGGATCTGGCGGCGCCCGGCGGATCGGCGAGGGGAGCCGGTCCCGCACGAGGTGAGCGAGCCCCGCCCGCCCGCCCGCCCGGTCCGTCCCGGACCTCACGCCTGCATCCCGTCCCGCGCCAGCCCCGCCCCATGCCGCACTGCAAGGCATGCGCTCGCGGGCCTGCTGGGGCTGCAGCTTCTCGCCGCGACGCTGGTTCCGGTGTCCGTGCACGCGCAGGCGGCCGATCCGGCGGACCCCGCCGGAGTTGCGCACGGTCCGGGCGACACCGATCCCGGCGGGATCGTCCCGAACGGCGCCAGCCCGGATGGCGCCAGCCCGGGCGCCGCCGATCCGGACCCTGCCGGTCCCGGCGCCAGGGCCGTGCGCCTGCGGGTCAGCGAGCTGCGTCACGGGAGCCGGAACGGGTCAGGGCTGCGCGACACCGATCCGCGCGGGGCGGACGCGATCGACACGACCGGGCATCCCGTGCGCCTGCCCGTCGCCCCGGCCGGGCCTGAACCGGCCGGACCCGGCCCGCCCCTCGCCCCGGACCAGGCGCCTGCGGACGCAGGCTCCGCCGTGCCGCCGACCTTCGACGCGGCGCTGGAGGGCCAGGTGATCGGCACCGCGCTGGCGTTCATCGCACCGCGTTCGCTCGACCCGACCACCGTGCCCAGCCTGGCGCTTTGGGGATTGCAGGGACTCGCGACGCTCGACCCGTCGCTGCGGCTGCGCACCGGCGGCGGGACGATCCGGCTCGATCTTGGCGCGGCGCGCGACGCGCCGGCGTCGTCGGGGGGCGGCGCGTCGCCCGGGGCGGACAGCGGGGCCGAGCCGAGCGGCGCGGCGGCTCCGGCCCCGTCCGGCGTCGGGACGCCGGACGTGTTCGCGCGGGCGTTCCCGCCCGACGTGGACGCCTCCGCCTGGGGTAGCGCAGCCGCCGCGGCGATGCGCTGGGCCTGGGACCGGTCGCCCTCGATCCGCGAGGCGGGCGCCCCGGCGCTGCTGCAGGGCTTCTTTGACGAGATCTTCTCCCATCTCGATCCCTACTCCCGCTATGTCGCGCCGCGCAGGGCCGAGCATGTGCGCGACCGGCTGACCGGGCAGGTCGGCGTGGGCGTGGAGCTGGCGCGGCTCGGGCTGAACCTGGTGCTGGCCACGGTGGCGGCGAACGGGCCTGCGGCGGAGGCCGGGCTGCGCGCCGGCGAGCGTCTTCTGGCCGTGGACGGCGTGCCCACGCGGGGCGCCTCGGTGGAGGCGGTGGCGGCCAGCCTGGTCGGCGAGGAAGACAGCGCCGTGCGGCTGCGCGTGGCGGGGCCCGACGGGCGGGCGCGCACCCTGGCATTGCACCGCGCGGTGGTGCCGCCGGAGACGGTGTTCGCCGAGCGGCGGCGCGGCGCCCGCGGCGTGCTGCTGGCGCTGCGCATCACCGCGTTCACCGCCGACACGGCGCAGCGGCTCAGCCAGGAGCTGGAGGCGGGGCTGGACCCGCGCGTCACCGGGGTGGTGATCGACCTGCGCGGCGACCGCGGCGGGCTGCTGCGCCAGGCGGTGACCGCGGTGGCGCTGCTGCTGGACCAGGGCGTGGTGGCGACCACGGTGGGGCGCGACCCGGAGGCCTCGCGGGTGTGGCGGGTGCAGGGCGGCGACCTCGCCAACCGCCTGCCGATCGTGGTGCTGGTGGACGGGCGCACCGCGTCGGCCGCGGAGATCATGGCGGCGGCGCTGGCGGACCAGCGGCGCGCGGTGGTGGTCGGCAGTGCCACGACCGGCAAGGGCGTGGTGCAGACGCTGACCGAGCTGCCCGACGGCGGCGAGCTGTTCGTCACCTGGAGCCGGGTGCTGGCGCCGCGCGGCTGGCCGCTGCAGGGGCTCGGCGTGCTGCCGCAGCTCTGCACCAGCCTCGGGGCGGAGGCGACGGCGCGCCAGGTTCGCAGCCTGGAGGCGGGCGTGCAGGGCCTGTCGGAAGCGCTGGGGCGGTGGCGCAGGGCGCGGGCGCCGCTCGACGCGCACGCGGCGGCGGAGATGCGCGGCGCCTGTCCGGCGGCGGAGGGACAGGACGGCGACTTCGACACGGCGCGCGCGTTGCTGGACCACCCGCGGGCCTACGCGGCGGCGCTGCTGCCGGCGGAGGGGGATGGGGGCCGGTGAGGAAGCAAGGCTGGGCTCTGCCCAGACCCGCCAAGGGCCCCCTCTTCCAAGCATGGGGGCCTTTGGAAACCCATCTCTCAAGGAAGGCAGGTCCAGGGGCGCTGCCCCTGGCGGAGTTTGAGGCAGAGCCTCAACCTTGCTTTCTGCCGCTTGACCCGGAGCGGCACGGCCATCATGGTGCCGCCCCGAACCGCGGCAGCCCCGCGGCGATCGCGCGTGCGGAGTGCATCATGGCGAAGTCCAACACCATCCAGATCCGGCTCGTGTCCACGGCCGACACCGGGTATTTCTACGTCACCAAGAAGAACGCACGGGCGCAGACCGGCAAGATGGAGCTGCGCAAGTACGATCCGGTCGTGCGCAAGCACGTCGCGTTCAAGGAAGCCAAGATCAAGTAGCCTGGCGGGCGTCACGGCGGCCCGCTGCCCGCCTGCCGTCGCCCAGTGCCTGCCGGTCAGAGGAACTGTGCGCCCTGGCGCACGGTGAACCGGGTGGTACCGGACATGGTTTCGCGCATAGGCTCGGTGACCGGGCCGTTGCGCCATCGGTCGGTGAGCAGGGCCCGGCCGCGTCGCGCGAAGAGTCTCATAGCGATCGCCTCGTGCCAGCGCAGGACGGCGGCACAGACCGCAATATTAATGTCGCGTTCCCCGGCGCCGGTGCCCCATGGGAAGGTCGCGATGTCGGCGACGCAACACTCCTCGCCGGTCAGGAACGCGTTGGCTGACAATCGCTTTTCGACGATACGATGCAGGCGACGAACCTCGTTTTCGTGGCGTTCCACGAAGCAACCCGGCCGGACATCGGCCCGACCCCGACACCTGGAACATCGGTCATTGCAGCCCGACGTGGCGCGAAGCCGTGTCGTCGGGCGCCAGACGGCCGCACCCCTCCGCCACGCGGATCAGAAGCGCACCTGACCCGAACGGCGGCAGCTCCCGGTCACCCGGCCCGTCGCTGTCCACGATCGCGGCGATGCGGTGCTTCGGCGTGGCGGCCAGGACCGCGCGGCTGAACTGCTCGCGGTGCCGAAGTCGACCGGCACCACGCGGTATGCGGGCACAACATTTCATTCATACGAACGTGGCACGGTCACGCGTTCACAGAAGCGCACGCCATGACCACCGGATTCGACGACCTCCCGACCACCTTCGCCGCCGACCCAGACCGGGGCCTGTTCGACCCTGGGCGGAGCCTGTCCGACACCAGGCGAGGCTTGCCTGATCCGGGGCGGGGCTGCGCCGTCCCGAACCGGCGCCGTGCCGCCACGCAGGACTGGATGCTGTTCCAGCCCCGCCTCGCCCTGCAGGGCGGGCGCCTGCAGGCCGTGGAGGCCGCAACCCGTACGCCGCCATCGCAGGCGGGACGCACGGCGCCGGGTGGCCACGCGGCCGCGCTGGGCGGGGAGACGGCGCAGGGCGGCAAGGCCGTGCGGGTCGCCGCCTGGCGGATCGAGGCGGCGTGCGCCGAGGTCGCGAGCTGGCGCGACACCCGCGTGCGGCTGTGCGTCGCCGTGCCCGCGGACCTGCACCCCGACACGCTGCTGTCGCTGCTCGGCGAGCTGGGCGGCGAGGCGATCTGGGAGCACCTGGAGCTGGCCTGCCCGGAAGGCTGGCTGTGCGCCCTGGACGGGGACGGCGTGCTGGCGCTCGCCGCGATCAGCGACCTGGGCGTGGAGCTGGCGGTGGAGGATTTCGGCGAGTCGAGCGCGAGCCTCGCGCTGCTGCGCCGCCTGCCGCTCGGCGTGGTGCGGCTGCACGCCTCGCTGGTCCGCGACCTGGACCGGGGCGCCGAGGACCGGGCGGTGCTGCGCGCGATCGTGGGCGCGGCGCACGCGATCGGGCTGCGCGTGGCGGCCACCGGCGTGGACAGCCTGCGGCAGAGCGACCTGCTGTGCGGGCTCGGCTGCGACGAGGGCGTGGGCACCGCGCTCAGCCCGCCGGTGCCCTCGCGCCAGCTCGGGCGCTGGATCGGCGGCGCGAGGCTGGACGGCGCGGCGCAGGGGCACGAGCGGGGCAGCGTGCGCGCGGGGGACCGGGTGGGCGAGCCGGCGGCGACCTGACGCCGGCTGCCCTGCCGGCAAGCGGAGCCGGCCCTGCCCGGAGCCGCCAAAACCTCTCCATCAAGCATGGGGCCTCCAGAAACCCTTCCTTAAACAAGTGGATTCCAAAGGCCTGCCTTTGGCGGAGTTTGAGGCAGAGCCTCAACCTTGCCTGTCGCTTCGGTCCCGCTCGTCGTCCTGGGGCTTGCCGCGACGTAACTTGCGGCAGGCCGGCGTCTGCGCCAGCGTCGCGCCGTGATGATCCTCGACGCTCATGCCCCGACGCAATCGCCTGCCCCCGAGGCGGCGCAGTCCTCCGCCAGCATGGGCTCCGACGCGACCGGCGCCGCGGAGCCCGATGGCGCGGCCGTGGCTGCCACGCCGCCCCGCCCCGACTCGCCGGCCGCCGCCGCGCGTGCCCGCGACGCGGCGATCGCCGACAGCATCCTGCGCCTCGTCGCCGTGCGCGGCCCCGAACGTTCGATCTGCCCGTCTGAGGCGGCGCGCGAGGTGGCCGCCGCCGAGGGGCGCGCGGACTGGCACAGGCTGATGGGCAACGTCCGCAGGATCGCCGGGCGCCTGCAGCGCGAGGGCCGGGTGGAGATCCTGCGCAAGGGCCGTCCCGCCGCCGCCGACGTGCGGGGGGTGATCCGCCTGCGCGCGCCGGCCGACGTCGCGCGCCCCGCGCCGTCGCACCCCGCTCCCGGGTTCCAGGCTGCCGAGGCGGCACCCGCTGACCCCGTCGGCCCGGCGTGAGCGTGCTCGGCTGGCTGCTCGGCCTGGTGCTGCCGCTGTGCGCCACGCCCGGCGCGCAGGGTTTGTCGGCGCTCGCGGCGCCGGCGTCGCTGCGGGGGATCGTGCGGCCGGGCTCGCCCAACCACGCGCTCGCGGCACCGGCCGGGTTCGACCCGGAGCCTGATCTGGTCACGCGGCCCTACCCGGTGCCGGCCGCGACCCTGCTCGCCGCGGTGGACGCGGTGGCGCTGTCGCGACCGAGGACGTTCGCGTCGCCCGCCCGGCCCGGCGCGCCGTGGCGCCGCGACTACGTGGCGCGCAGCGCGCTGTTCAACTTCCCCGACCTGGTCGCGGCCGAGATCCTGCCCGGCGACGGCGCGAGCGGCCTCGTGCTGTGGTCGCGCAGCGTCTACGGGCGCTCGGATCTGGGCGTGAACCGGCGGCGGCTGGCCGCCTGGCTGGCGGCGCTCGACGCGCGGCTGGGGTCCTCCGCGCCGCCTGCCCCCCTGCCCTCCCCTGCTGACCGGAGTTCCCCCTGATGCGCGGCCTTGGCCCGTTCCTTCGCGACGCCTGGTTCCTGTCCAAGCCGTATTTCCGCTCCGAGGAGCGCCGTTCCGCGTGGCTGCTGCTGATCGTGATCGTGGCGATGCACCTGTCCCTAGTGGGGATGCAGGTCGTGCTGAGCTACTGGAACAACGCGTTCACCAATACTTTCCAGACCAAGGACTGGAATGCCTTTGTCTCGCTGCTCTTCACCTACAATCGCACCGACAGCGGCTTCGTGATGCCGGGCTTCGTCTACATCGCGACCGTCTACATCACGATCGCGGTGTATGCCCGATACCTCCAGCAATGGCTGAGTATCCGCTGGCGGCGTTGGCTGACCTCGCGTTTGGTCGACGAGTGGCTGTCCGATCAGGCCTACTACCGCATCGGCCTGCGCAGCGCGGGCGTGGGCGTGAACGATGGCACGGACAACCCGGACCAGCGCGTGTCCGAGGACGTGCGCGATTTCGTATCCAGCACCCTCTCGCTTGGCATTGACCTACTGTCCAATGTGGTCACGATCTTCAGCTTCATGGGCGTGCTATGGGGCTTGTCGGGACCGATCACGCTGCTCGGCGTCACCATCCCGGCCTACTTGGTGTGGATCGCGCTGATCTACGCCGTGCTTGGCACCGTTGTGACACATCTTGTCGGCCGACCGTTGGCGATGCTCAACTTCGCGCAGCAGCGTTTTGAGGCGAACTTCCGCTTCGGGCTGTTGCGGGTGCGAGAAAATACCGAGGGTGTCGCGCTGTATGGCGGCGAAGCGGAGGAGCGCTCGGGGCTGCTCGCGCGGTTCTCCGACATCTACGCCAATTTTTACGCGATCATGAAACGAACCAAGCTACTCAACTGCGTGGTAATTGGGTACTCGGAAGTGTCCGGCATCTTCCCGATTGTGGTCATGGCGCCGCGCCTGTTCTTCGGCAAGCTCACGCTTGGCGCACTGTTCCAGACGGTGGGCGCGTTCTCGCGCGTGCAGGGCGCATTATCCTGGGTGATCGAGTCCTACGCCACGCTCGCCGATTACCGCGCCACCACGGAGCGTCTCGCGACCTTCGGCCGCGCCATCGAGGCCGCCCGGGCCAGCGCAGCGCAGGGCCGCAGCGTGGGCGTGTCCGAGGCCGCCTCCGCCAGCCCGGACCTTGTTCTCGATGGCGTCACGCTGTCGCTGCCCGATGGCTCGACGCTGCTCGGCCGCGTGCACCTCGAGTTCCCGCGCGGCCGCAACACGGTGATTAGCGGGCGCTCCGGCACCGGCAAGTCCACCCTGTTTCGCGCCATCGCCGGCATCTGGCCGTTCGCGCAGGGCACCATCCGCCGCCCGTCCGGCACCTCGCTGTTCCTGCCGCAGCGGCCCTACATCCCGCTCGGCACGCTGCGCCATGCTGTGTGCTACCCGGCCGCGCCCGGGGACTTCGACCAGGTGCGGGTGGAGGAGGCGCTGTGGGACGCGGGGCTTGGCGCGCTGGTGGGCGCGCTCGACGACGACGCGCCGTGGGGGCAGAGGCTGTCGGGCGGCGAGCAGCAGCGCCTCGCCGTGGCGCGCGCCCTGCTGCTGCGGCCGGACTGGCTGTTCCTCGACGAGGCCACCGCGAACCTCGACCCCGAGTCCAAGGCGGCGCTGCTGGCCATGCTGCGCGAACGCCTTCCAGGCACCACGATGGTCTCGATCACCCACGGACCCGGAGCCGCCGAGGCGGACGACCGCCTCGTGCGGTTCAGCCGCGAGGCCGGCAGCGAGGGGCGGCTGGAGGAGGCCGCGGCCGCCTGAACGGGCCGGCTTGCCGTGTGGCCAAGGCAGTGGCTCGGGCAGGAAGGCCAGGGCTCTGCCCTGGACCCGCTAAAGGCCCCTCTTTCAAGCATAGGGGCCTTTGGAAACCAGTCCTCCTAGGCCGGCGACACCCCACGTTGGGGTATGCCGCCGGCCTGATACGGAGGTGGGTCCGGGGCCTCAGGCCCCGGCGGAGTCCAGAGGCAGAGCCTCTGGCCTTGCCTTGCTGCCTCCCGTCAGGCCAGCGCCGCCAGCGCACCCAGCAGCAGCACCGCGCGTGGCGGGATCAGCGTGTCGTCGTGGTTGCGCCCCTCGGTCGCGAGTATCACCGCCGAAGTCGCCGCCAGGATGAGGCCGCCCCAACCCCGCGTGCGGTTGGACACCAGCAAGGTGGCGCCGCCCAACTCCAGGCCGCCGACCACCTGCCGTGCCTGGTCGGACCAGCCCCAGCTGTGGAACAGCGCGCGCTGCGGGGCGAAGCCGGCGAGCTTGGTGGCACCGGCCAGGCCGAAGCCCAGCCCGAGCAGGGAGAACAGGAGCGGCGTGGAGCGCTGGGACATCGGGGCGGGTCCTATCGGGCAGCGCGGGGCAACAGCGCGGTGGCGGCGGCAAGCAGCAGGGCGAGGCGCGGCGTGGCATGACGCGACTCGCCGTGGCGCAACTCCTCGCTGAGCACCGCGGCGCTGGCGGCGATCAGCAGGGCGCTGCCGAGGACGCGGGTGGCGCGGGGGGCGACCAGCAGGCCGCCCACGATCTCGGCGGCGCCGAGGGTGCGCATCTGGTCCTCGGTCCAGCCCCAGTTGCGGAACATGCCCTCGTAGCCGCGCTGCGAGAACACCTTGTCGGTGCCCGCGACCGCGAAGCCGAGGCCGAGGAGGGAAAACCAGAGGGAGTTCTTGCGCTGTGCCATGAGCGGGGAACGCGGGCAGGCGGAGGGTGTTCCCCGGCGAAGCAAGCAAGGCTGGGCTCCGCCCAGACCCGCCAAAGGGCCGAGCCCTTTGGAAACCCTGTTCTTAAGTCATGGATTCCAAAGGCTTGCCTTTGGCGGAGTTTGAGGCGGAGCCTCAACCTTGCCTGCCTACTGCTCGCCCAGGATGCGCAGCACGTCGGCGCCGTATCGCTCCAGCTTCGAGGCGCCGACGCCCTTGATCCGGCTCATCTCGTCGAGCGTCGTGGGACGCACGGCGACGATGTCGCGCAGCACACTGTCGGCGAAGATGACGTAGGGCGGCAGCGACTGGCTGCGCGCCTGCTCCAGCCGCCAGGCACGCAGGGCGGCGAACGGGTTGTCCTCGCCGGCATCGGCGAAGGCGCGGGGCCGCTCCGCGACGCCGCCTGTACCGATGCCTGGGCCGGCGCGGCGGCTGCGGCGGTCGTCGCGCTCCTCGCGCTCCAGCTCGCGGTCGCGGAGTAGGTCCTCCTCGCGCAGCATCACCTTGGCCTCGCCGCGCAGGATCGGGCGGGCGGTGTCGAGCTCCAGCGACAGGGTGGCGTACTCGCCGCTCTCGGTGCGCAGGGCGCCGCGGGCGATGAGCTGGCGGATCACGCCGCGCCAGAACCCGCGGGACTCCTCCGAGCCGATGCCGAACAGGGGGAGCTTGTCGTGGCCGTAGCGCTTGATGGCGTCGGTCTCGCGGCCGCGCAGCACGCTGACGATGTGCAGGGCGCCGAAGCGCTGGCCGGTGCGATACACCGCGGACAGCGCCTTGCGGGCGGCGTCGGTGCCGTCGAACAGCTTCACGGGGTTGCGGCAGTTGTCGCAGTGGCCGCAGTCGGCCGGAAGCGCCTCGCCGAAGCAGCCGAGCAGGGCGCGGGTGCGGCAGGCGGTGGTCTCTGACAGCGAAATCATCGACTCCAGGCGGGCGCGCATGACGTCGCGCTGCTGCTCCGGGGCCTGCGACTGGGCGAGCCAGTGCCGCGCGCGGGCGATGTCCTCGCCGCCGTAGAGCAGCAGGGTGTCGGCGCGCTCGCCGTCGCGGCCGGCGCGGCCGATCTGCTGGTAGTAGGACTCCGGGCTGTCCGGCATGTCGAGGTGGGCGACGAAGCGCACGTCGGGGCGGTCGATGCCCATGCCGAACGCGATGGTGGCGCAGATCACCACCGGCTCGCCGGAGCGGAACCGGGTCAGGCCGGCGCGCTTCTCGATTGGCGACAGGCCGGCGTGGAACGGGATCGCGACCCGGCCGTCCTGCGCCAGCCGGGCGGCGGTGCGCTCGGTCTTGTTGCGGCTGCCGCAGTAGACGATGCCGGCCTGTCCCTTGTGACGGTTGAGGAAGGCGGCGAGCTGCTGGGACTCCGAGGCCTTGGCGTGGGCGGCGATGTGGAGGTTGTCGCGGTGGAAGCTCGCCGCGAACACCGTCGCGTCGGTCATGTCGAGGTTGGCGAGGATGTCGGCGCGGGTGCGCGGGTCGGCCGTCGCGGTCAGCGCCACGCGGGGCACGCCGGGGAAGCGTTGCCGCAGGCCGGCGAGCGCGCGGTACTCGGGGCGGAACTCGTGGCCCCAGGCGGAGACGCAGTGCGCCTCGTCGATGGCGACGAGGGCGACCTCGATGCGCGACAGGCGGTCCAGCGTGGCGCCGGACAGCAGGCGCTCGGGCGAGACGTAGAGCAGGTCGAGCGTGCCGTCGGCGAGCGCGCGGGAGGTTCCGCGCGCCTCGTCGGGGTCCAGCTCGGAGTGCAGCGCGCCGGCGCGGATGCCGAGCTGGCGCAGGGCTGCGACCTGGTCGTCCATCAGCGCGATCAGCGGGGAGATCACCACCGCGGTGCCCTCGCGGCAGAGCGCGGGGACCTGATAACAGACCGACTTGCCGCCGCCGGTGGGCATCAGCACCAGGGCGTCGCCGCCGCCGGTGACGTGCATCACCGCGTCGCGCTGCAGGCCTCGGAAGGCCGGGAAGCCGAACACGCGGGCGAGGACGGAGTCCGGGTCACGGGCGGGGCTCGGCTGGAAGGCGGGGGCGCTCATGGCGGCATCATCGCAGGCGCGAGGCGGCGGGGACAGGGCTCACGGCGGGAAGGAAGCAAGGCTGGGCTCTGCCCAGACCCGCCAAAGGCCGAGGCCTTTGGAAACCACTTTCTTAGGTAAGGGATTCCAAAGGCCTGCCTTTGGCGGAGTTTGAGGCAGAGCCTCAACCTTGCTTGCCGTGCCCGGCCTCAGCGGCCGACGTCGATTTCCACCCGGCGGCTCGCGATGCCGGAGGGGGTCTGCGGGTCGTCGCTGTAGGGCGAGCGCACAATGCGCGTCGCGTTCACCCCGACATTGGTCAGCGCGGCCGACACCGCGTCCACGCGCTCGCGGGCCAGCTCCCTGGCGCGGGCGGCGTTGGCGCTCTTGGTGTCCGCGAAGCCGCCGAGGATCACCGGGTCGGACGGGTGGGCGTTGGCGACCCGAGCCGCCTCCACGATCGTGGTGCGCGCGGGCTCATCGATCCGCGCGGAGGCGTCGGCGAAGAACACGTTGTAGGTCGGCGGCGAGGAGCGGAGCAGCGAGCAGCCTCCGAGCGCGAGCGCGGACGCAGTCAGGAGAACGGCGGCGCGGCGCATGGGCGAACTCTCCTGGAACGGACACCGCCTTCCTGCTCCGGCGCCGATGGAGCGTCAACCGCGGGCGTGTCGCAGGGCGGCGACCACGGAACGGCAAGGGCGGGGCTCTGCCCTGGACCTGCCAGGGACGATGCTGGCCAGAGGTTCGGATGCATCGCACGGGCACTGGAACGTCCGGCGGAGGCAGCGTCCCCTGGACTGGCACGCCCGAGGAGCGCGGCTCACCAGCCGTGGTGTGGCCGCAATCCCCGATGGGTGCCCGCGACGGCTCAGCCCCTGACGCAGGCGGAGCCCTCGGCCCGGCGACGCGTCGGGGCCGGGCGGGCGCTCACAGCTCCTTGGCGCTGGTGACGACGCGCGACAGCATCCCGTAGGCGATGGCCTCGTCGGCACCCATCCAGTAGTTGCGGTCGGTGTCCTTGACGATCTTCTCGTAGGTCTGGCCGGTCTCGCGGGCGATCAGGCGGTTGAGGCGCTCGCGCATCTTCACGATCTCCTGCGCCTCGATCTTGATGTCGGTGGCAGGGCCACGCACGCCGCCCATCGGCTGATGCAGGAGGAAACGAGTGTTGGGCAGGCAGTAGCGGCGCTCCTTCTGCCCGGCGAGGAAGATCAGCGCGCCGGCGCTGGCGACCCAGCCGGTGCCGATGACGCGCACCGGCGCTTCGGCGTCGACGAAGCGGATCATGTCGTGGATGGTGTCGCCGCTCTCGACGTGGCCGCCGGGCGAGTTGATGTAGACGTCGATCGGCTCGGCCGAGGCGCCGGCCAGCGCCAGCAGGCGGCCGGTGACGTCGCGCGCCAGCCTGTCGTTGATCGCGCCGAACACCAGCACCTTGCGCTGGTTGAACAGCCGCAGCTCCAGCTCGTTGACCGGCGAGGCCATCGTCTTGTTGTCGTCGGGCTCCTTCTTCTCCGGGCCTTGCGGCTCGGGAACGTCGGGCGAGTCGGGATCGGGGGCGTCGGGGTCCTCGTCGTCGGCGCGGACGCGCAGCCCGGCGTGCGCGGCGTGGGTGGCCCAGCGTTGGGTCGGGTGGGACTTCATGGGGCGATCTCCGTCAACTGCTGTGCAAAATGTGGCGTCGACCCGGGAAAGTCGAGGGTTGGAGGCCAAGGAAGCAAGGCCAGAGGCCCATGCTTGAGGGGGGACCTCTGGACTCCGCCAAAGGCGAGCCTCTGGAAACCCCGACCTGGGCCTGCGGCACGCTGCGGGGCGTCGTGCCGCAGGCCTCAATCAAATGCAGGTCCGGGGGCGCTGCCCCCGGCGGGTCCAGGGCAGAGCCCTGGCCTTGCCTTACCTTGCTTCGGCCAGCGCCCCCGCGATGTGCGCGAGCAGGTCTTCCGCCAGCATTCCCTGCCCTGCCAGGGCCCCAGCCCGGCCGTGCAGCCACACCGCGGCGCAGGCGGCCTCGAAGCGGGCCAGCCCCTGCCCCAGCAGCGACGCGGCGAGGCCGGCCAGCACGTCGCCCGAGCCGGCGGTGGCCAGCCAGGGCGGCGCGCCGTCGTTGATCGCCACCCGGCCGTCCGGGCTGGCCACGATCGTGTCGCTGCCCTTGAGCAGCACCACGGCGCCGGTCAGCGCGGCGGCGGCGCGCACGGCGGCGACGCGGTCGGGGCCGGGCGGGCCGAACACGCGGGCGAACTCGCCGGCATGGGGGGTGAGGATCGCGGCGCCGCGCAGGCGCTCGGGGCAGCCGGCGCAGGCAGTCAGGGCGTCGGCGTCCACCACGACCTCGCGGCCGGCGGCCAGGAGGCCCTCCTTGAGCAGCAGGGGCAGCGCGCGTGTCGCCTCGTCGTGGCCAAGGCCGGGACCGCACACCCAGGCGTTGCGGCGCTTGTCCTCAAGCAGCGCGGACAGGGGGGCCTCGCTCACGATCAGGCCGGGGGGGCCGGCGCGGTAGGTGGCGGCGCTGCCGCTCGCGGCCAGGGTGACGAGGCCGGCGCCGCCGTGACGTGCGGCGCCGGCGGCGAGGCGCGCGGCTCCGGTCATCGCCGCGCCGCCGAGCACGGTGACGTGGCCGCGGGTGTATTTGTGGTCCCCGGCGCCGAGCACGGGGACGCGCCAGAGGCCGGGGGCGTTGCGCCAGGCATGCGGACCCTGGGTCAGCGCCTCGGCCAGGGCGGCGTCGGGCATCCCGATGTCGGCGACGGACAGCAGGCCGCACAGCGCGCGGCCGGGCAGCAGCAGGTGGCCCGGCTTGGCGCGCACGAAGGTCACGGTGCGCCAGGCGGCCCGCACCCGGCCGCGCGCGAGGCCGGTGGCGCCGTCCAGGCCGCTGGGCACGTCGACGGCGAGCACGCGCGAGGCTGCGGCCAGGGTGTCCGATACCGCGGGGTCCAGGTCGCGCGACAGGCCGGCGCCGAACACCGCGTCGATCACCAGGGCGGCGCGGCGGGCCTCCGACGGGACGAACGGGACGGTGGGGCCGTGGGGGCGGGCGTGCCAGCGGGTGGCGGCGAGGCCGGCGTCGGTGCCGGGCGCGGGCGGGGCCAGCGCCGCGATGCGGACGGGCCAGCCGGCGCGGGCCAGCCGGCGCGCCGCGACGTAGCCGTCGCCGCCGTTGTTGCCGGGGCCGCACAGGACGAGCGTCGGGCACGGCCGCAGCGCGGCCATGGCGGCGCGGGCCACGGCGCGCCCGGCGGCCTGCATCAGCGCGTCGCCGGGCGCGCCGAAGCCTGGAGCGAGCCGGTCGGCGCGGCCCATCTGCTCTGGGGTGGGCAGGACCAGCGCGGAGAGCGCGTCGCCATCTGGGTCGGGGTGGCCGGTCACGGCATCCTCCTGCGGCGGTCACGCTGCGTCAGTCATGGGCGACGCAGCGTATCACGGCGGCGCGGGAACGCGGCCCCTTGGCCATGACGCGGGCCGCGTGCAGACTCGCGCCAGGATCTGCACCCCGGGAGACGGCGATGGCAGTGGTGGTCACCGTGGCCCAGCAGAAGGGCGGGGCGGGCAAGACGACGCTGGTCGCGAACCTCGCGGCGGCGTGGTCGGCGACGCGGCGGGTGGGAGTGCTCGACATCGACCCGCAGCATTCGCTGGCGCGCTGGCACGCGCTGCGCGCGGCGCACGTCGCGCGCGAGCCGAGGCCGGGCGCGAGCCGGACCGCCGCCCCCGGGTCGCAGCAGGCCGGGGCGCAGCAGGCCGGGGCGCAGGGAGGGGCGCAGGCGCAGGGCGGGGCTGGCGCGGGTCTGCGCCCGATCCTGTGCAGCGACGCGGCGGGCTGGAAGCTGGCGAACGAGCTGGAGCGCATGGCGCGCTCGGCGGACCTCATCCTGGTGGACAGCGCGCCGCACCTCGACACCGACGCGCGACGGGCGATCCGCGCCGCCGCGCTGGTGCTGGTGCCGGTGCAGCCGAGCCTGCCCGACCTGTGGGCCGCCGAGGGCACGATGGCGCTGGCGGCGGCGGAGCATCGGCCGGCGCGGCTGGTGATGAACCGCGCGCTCGCCCGCTCGCGGCTGCGCACCGCGGTCGAGGCGGAGGCGGCGCGCCGGGGATGGGCGATGCTGCCGGCGGCGCTGGGCAGCCGCTCCGCCTATGCGCAAGCGTTCGCGCAGGGTATGGGCGTGACCGAGGCCAGCCCGCGCTCCGCAGCCTGCGTCGAGCTGCTGGCGCTGGTCGCCGCCATCGAGGAGATCCTGCCGTGACCCCTGTCGACTCGAACACGCTCTGGGGCCTGGTGCTCGCCGTCCACCTGATCGCCATGGCCGCCTGGGTGGGCGGGATGGTCTATGCCCTCGTGGTGGTGCGCAAGGCGCTGTCGGTGCTCGACCCGGCGCCGCGGATGCAGGTGCACCTGATCACGCTGAAGCGGTTCTTCCTGGTGGTGTGGCACGCCGTCGTGCTGTCGATCCTGACCGGCTACGCGATGATCTGGGACTACGGCGGCTTCGCGCACCTGCACTGGTCGATCAACGTGATGAACCTGCTCGGCCTGGTGATGACGGCGGTGTTCCTGTTCCTGTTCTTCGGGCCGTACCGCAAGCTGCGCCGCGCCATCCGGCCGAGCCCGGAGCTGCTGGCGCGGGTGCGTCTGCTGGTCACGGTGAACCTGGTGCTGGGGCTGGGGGTGATCGTGGTCGCCTCGGTGGGCGCCGGGCTGCCGGCGATCAGCCAGTAGCCGGGGCAGGTCCGGGATGGCGGGCTCGCAGCGCGTGACCCGCCCCGGCCAGCCCGATGGTTGCCGCCCCCGGCCCGCCCGGCCGATGCGGCCAGAACGGCTGGTGCGGCCAGAACGGCTGGTGCGGGTCGCGGCACTGGGCGGGCTTGTGCTGTGCGTCGTGTTCTGGCAGGGCGCAGGAACCGCCCCGGCCGGCGCCGCCGATCACCTTGACGATGCCGCGGTCCTCGCCAGCCTCGTTCCGGCCGCCATTCCCGACGCCTGCCCTGGGCCGTTGGCAGGCACGACCCATGACGAGACCCCGGTTGCAGTGGACGCGCCGCGCGGCGGAGCACCTGCGTCGCGCGGCCCGGCAGATTGCGGCGCCGCGCCGCTGCCGCTGGACGTGATCGGGCTGCGGGTGGCGAGCCTCGCCGTCGTGGCCGGCGGCACCGGCTATGCGGCGGGCGACACGATCACCCTGGAGGGCGGCGCGGTGGCGCGGGTCGCGGCGCTGTCCGGATCGGGGGTGGCGCGCGTCACGCTGGTGTCGCCCGGCTATGCGGGCTGCGCCGACACCGCGGCCGGCGCCGTGCGGCAGCGTTCGGCCACCGGCGGCGGGCGAGGCGGGCGGTTCACCGCGACGTTCCTGCGTCCGGTCGGGCTCGGGATGCGGCGGCTGACCCGCTGCGACGGGGCGAACCGCTGGATCGACGTGCAGCAGGGCGACGGCGTGGCGACGCTCGGCTTCGCGCGCGACGGCGGCGGCGACACCGCCACGCTGGACACGCTGTTCCCCGGCGGAGCGCCGCGCGTGGCCACCTGGCACGACCAGGGCGGTGGCGGCGCTGATGCCGGCAACGCTCCCGCCTATCGCCCCACAATCAGCCCGCTGCGCGCGCCGGGCGGCACGCGCTCGATCCTCTACGACGGCGATCCCAACGGGCCCGGCGACAGCGGCGCGCCGAGCCCGATCACCTCGCTCAACTGGCCGGCGGCAGGCCCCACCGCCACGGTGGACCTCGCGGACTTCACCGCCTTCGTGGTGGGCGGCTTCGAGAGCCTCGATCACCGCACCGGCCTGCTCAACATCGGCGGCGTCGCGGCCACGACGCCGACCGCGAACATCGGCCTGCGCAATCTCGGCACGACGCGGGCGCTCGCGGTGCTGGGGTCGCGCGAGCCGGTGGTCTGCCCCGGCAGCGCGCTCGACAGCGGCAACGTCGTGGTCATGGTCGGCACGCCGGCGGGCGACCGGTGTATCCTCAACGGCGCGGCCTCCGCGGTGGGCGGGGGGGCGCCGCCGCGGATGGTGGTGTCGGGCGGCTCGCTCGGCTACGGCCTGGGCGGGGCGGGCTTCGGCTCGGTCGACCAGCAGGCGGTGATCGTCGTGCCCTGGGCGATGACGGCGCCCGAGATCGCGGCGGCCACGGCGTCGCTGGAGCGGCTGTTCGGCATACGGCGCGACTCCACCGGGCTGATCGTGTTCGACGGCGACAGCGACACCGACGGCCACGGCGACCCGGCGCAGCGCTCCTGGCCGCGGGTAGCGATGCAGATGCTGGCGCGGCCGGAGTTCGACTTCGTCGACACCGCCAACTTCGGCTCGCCGGTGGGCGAGCCGGGGGCCAACGGCTCGGGCAGCCGCCTTGCCGAATTCCCGACCACGGTGGCGGTGGCGTTGCGCTCGGCGCCGGCGCGGGTGGCCGTGAAGTGGGTCGTGCTCGGGCCGATGGGCTACAACGATTTCAACCGCGGCGACACGGCGGAGGACGTCCGGCGCAACCTCGTGGCGTACTGCGACCTGGTGCACGCGGCAGGCGCGAAATGCGCGCTGGTGGTGTCGCACATCGACCCGGCGGCCACCGGGCGCACCGCGGACAACTCGCGGGGGCTGGAGACGCTCGAACTCCACGGGACGCCGGCGGACCTGCACGCGGACCTGTTCATCGTGCAGCGCACCTATCCGTCATATTCGGCGCCCTGGGTGCAGAGCGACCATGTCCACGCGGGGCCGGACGCCATCGCCTATCAGGCACGCACGGTCGCGGACGCCCTAGCGGAGGCGCTGCGGTAGAGCCGGGCTCTGACGCAGGGTTCACCCGGAGCCGATGGCCTGGTGGTGGTCGTCGGGGTCGACGCGGCTGTAGTCGACGATGTTCCAGGTGCGCGAGATCAGGCTGAACTTGCGTTTGTCGGACGCGGAGAGAAGGCGCCACCTGTCGATGCGCTGGGTGAAGCAGGCATCAAGCTCCACGACGTCGCCGTCGAAGGAGGGAATGCTCGCCAGGCTGCGCAACGCGAAGCCGAAGCTGCCCAGGAACTCGATCATGTCGCCCAGCAGCTTCTGGTTGCGGTAGATCGGGTAGACGTGCGTTTCCAGCTCGATGCCGAGGCAGGTCTGCAGCAACCCGCCGAAGCCGAGCAGCACCTCGTACTCGAAGCCCTGCACGTCGATCTTGATCACGTCGGGCGCCGGGACCAGGCCGGCCCGATGCAGCGTGTCGTAGCGGGTGCACTCGACGACGTGAGTGTTCACGACGTCGAACAGCGGGGCGATCCGGTATTTCGACAGCACGTCCGGGTTGGGCTGGCGCATCGACGTGCAGCCCCAGTGCCTGGTGACGTTGAGCGTCATCGGGCCGGCCACGTTCGACAGCGCCCTTTCGACGACCAGGCCGGAGGTGAACTGGGCGGCCACGATTTCGCGGAGCTTCACGGCCTCGGCAGGATTGGGCTCGAACAGGATCGGCACGATCTGCGACGCCGATGCCAGCCACTTATCCTGCACGCCGCCAGCGCCGCCGACGTCGACGAGGCGGATCTGGTCCGGATTGGCAACGGATGCGGGTGCGTCGAGGACGGCGTCCTGGGTACCGCTCAATCTTGCCTCCGGAGACCGTGTTCCACGTCGCTCTTCTCGTCTTCGGCATAACAGGCTGATGTCTCGCCTGAGGCTGGTCACCTCGAAGCCGATCTGCAACGGTTGATCTATCCCGCCGGCATACTCAATCTCGAATAGTCCGGGGTGGCTCCAACTCATTACAACTTATGTGATCGGCTGTGGGACGGCACTGTATCTGTTGCGACACCGTCACCTTTCCACAAACCGGAGACTGTCCTGCGCACGACAGCATTAGCCTGCAAGGCGGGACATGCCAGTCCGGGTCGCAGCCTCGAACAGTAGGCACTGGCAAGACCGCGTGCGCCTCGCTTCCTGGAGCGCGACCGGGTGTTCGCCCGCCCTACAGGGATCGACACACACTCCGAAGGCTTGGCACTCCGAAGGCCTGGCCTCCGGACCTGCCTGATGCCACCGGTCACGGCAGGACGTCCTTGACGCCGGACACCGGGTGGGACTCCGGCGGGCGTGGCAGGGTCGGCGCGGAGAGCACCCGGGTCACGGCGGAGGTCAGCGCCGCTACTTCCTCGGCCGTAACGGTGAAGGCCGGCGTCAGATACACGATCCGTCCGAACGGGCGCAGCCACACGCCGGCGGCGACGAAGCGCCGGCGCAGGGCGTGGAGGTCGGGGGTGCCGTGCTCGCCCGGCGCGTGCTCCAGCTCCACCACGCCGATCGCGCCGAGCACGCGCACGTCGCGCACGCCCGGCAGCGCGCGGCAGGGCTCCAGCCCGCGGGACAGCGCGGCGGAGATCGCGGCGACCTGCGCCAGGCGCGGCTCGGTATCGAACAGGTCCAGCGAGGCGAGCGCCGCGGCGCAGGCCAGCGGGTTGGCCATGAAGGTCGGGCCGTGCATCAGCGCCGCGCCCGGGTCGTCGGACCAGAACGCGTCGAACACCTCCGCCGAGGCGACCGTGGCGGCCAGGGGAAGCGTGCCGCCGGTCAGCGCCTTGGACAGGGTGACGATGTCGGGCGCGACGCCTGCGGCGTGGCAGGCGAACATCACGCCGGTGCGGCCGAACCCCGTGAAGATCTCGTCGGCGATCAGCAGCACGCCGTGGCGGTCGGCGAGGCGGCGTATCCGGCGCAACACCTCGGGTGGGTGGAACACCATGCCGCCGGCGCCCTGCACCAGCGGCTCGACCAGGATCGCGGCGACCTCGTGGGCGTGGCGGGCGAGCAGGACGTCGAGGGCGGCCTCGCTCGCGGCGTCGCGGGGCAGGCCGGCCGTGATCTGCTCCGGCAGCACGCCGGCGAAGTGCCTGTGCATCCCGGCGTCGGGGTCGCACACCGACATCGTGGCGAAGGTGTCGCCGTGGTAGCCGTCGCGGAACGAGACAAAGCGGGTGCGCCTGCGGCCACGGTTGAGGCTGGCCTGCACCGCCATCTTCATCGCGACCTCGACGGCGACGGAGCCGGATTCGGTGAAGAACACCCGGTCCAGGCGCGGCGACGCCCCGTCGGCGGCCAGCATCGCGACGAGGCGGTCGGCCAGCGCCAGCGCCGGCTCGTGCACCAGGCCGGCGAACATGACGTGCGGCATGCGGTCGAGCTGGCGGCGCACGGCGTTGGCGATGTGGGGGTGGTTGTAGCCGTGGCAGGCGGTCCACCACGACGCGATGCCGTCGACCAGCACGCGGCCGTCGGCCAGCTCGATCCGGGCGCCCTCGGTGCGGGCGACAACGAGGGGCGGCGGCGCGGTCTTCATCTGCGTGTAGGGAAGCCAGAGATGGCCGCTCATCGAGCGGCAGCGAGGCAGCAAGCAAGGCCGGGCTCTGCCCAGACCCGCCAAAGGCCTGAGGCCTTTGGAAACCCATTCTCTAAGTAATGGATTCCAAAGGCGAGCCTTTGGCGGAGTTTGAGGCAGAGCCTCAACCTTGCTGGCTTCCTTCTCACCCTGCGGTCGGCGTCATGCCGAGGCGTGCGAGCAGCGCTGCGTCGCGGTCCTCGCCCGGGTTCGGCGTGGTGAGCAGGCGGTTGCCGCCGAAGATCGAGGATGCGCCGGCGAGGAAGCACAGGGCCTGGGTCTCGTCGCTCATGCCCTCGCGGCCGGCGGCGAGGCGGATGGTGGAGTACGGCATCAGGATGCGGGCGGTGGCGACGATGCGGACGAAGCGGATCGGGTCGGTGGCGGCCTGGTTCGCCAGCGGGGTGCCCTCGACGCGGACGAGCATGTTGATCGGCACGCTCTCGGGGTGGCGCGGCAGGGTGGCGAGGGCGTGCAGCAGGCCGGCCTGGGCGTCCTCGTCCTCGCCCATGCCGACGATGCCGCCGCAGCAGACGTGGACGCCGGCGTCGCGGACGTGGCCGAGCGTGTCGAGGCGGTCCTGGTAGGTGCGGGTGGTGATGATGGCACCGTAGTGCTCGGGCGAGGTGTCGAGGTTGTGGTTGTAGTAGTCGAGGCCGGAGCCGGCGAGGCGCTGGGCTTGGGGCGCGCTCAGCATGCCGAGGGTGGCGCAGCTTTCCAGGCCGAGGGCACGGACGCCCTGGACCATCTCGCAGACCTCGTCCAGCTCGTGGTCCTTCGGCGAGCGCCAGGCGGCGCCCATGCAGAAGCGGGTGGCGCCGGCGTCGCGGGCGTCTCGGGCGGCGTCGAGCACCTGGGCCACGCGCATCAGGCGGCTGGCGGGGATGGTCCGGTCGTGGCGCGCGCTCTGCGGGCAGTAGGCGCAGTCCTCGGGGCAGCCGCCGGTCTTGATCGAGAGCAGGGTGGCGATCTGGATGCGGCCCGGGTCGAAGCGGGCGCGGTGGGTGGTTTGCGCGCGGAACATCAGCTCGGGAAACGGCAGGGCGAGCAGGGCGCGGACCTCGGCGAGAGTCCAGTCGTGGCGGGGCGCATCGGGCTGGGCGGTGGTCACCGGGCTGCGGCCGGGGACACCGGCGTGCGGGATGACGGACATGCGCTGGTCCTCCAGGGCGCGGGCATGGCGTGGCGCGCGGACCGCTGGTGTGGCCAGCTTGGGCGACTCAGGCAAGGGGGCGCGGCGCGTGACGAGGATCCGGCGCCGGAGGGGCGTGTCCGGGCCGTCCCCGCCGGCGGACGCCGCGATCAGGCGGTGGTGACCTGCGAGGCCGAGAGGGTCGTGCCGAACAGGGTGATCGTGGTGCCATCCGGCAGCTTCAGGATGGTGCCGAACGTCCCGGTGACGGCGGCGGAGAGCGCGGCCGAGGCCTGCGGCGTGGTGAAGCCGCCGGAGAGGGCGAGGTGGTCGCCTGCCTTGAAGCCGATGATGCTGGCCTGGGCGCCGAGGCCCTCGGTCACGCTGTAGGTGTCGGGGCCGGTGCCGGCGAACACCACGCTGGCACCGGTGCCGAGCACGACCTGCTCCGCGCCGCCGCCCTCCACGATCAGCGCGCTGCCGGCGCCGGTGAAGAAGGTGTCGCTGCTGGCGGGGCCGCCGAAGGCGACGTCGCCGGAGGTCATGGCGAAGACGTTGGCGCCGGTGCCGCCGACCATCGTGTCGTGGCCGCCGGCGCCGCCGAGGAAGCTGTTGCCGGCCGGGCCGCCGAACATCACCGCGGCGGTGCCCGCCCCGCCCGACAGCGTGGTGTTGCCGCTGCCGGCGACGAGGATGCTGTTGGCGCCCGCGCCGCCGGTCAGCACGTTGCTGCCGGTGCCGCCGTAGAGGGTGTCGACGCCCGCGCCGCCGCCCGCGTTGTAGGTGCCTGCGCCGGCGATGAACACCAGGCTGCCGGCGCCGCCGGTCACCGTGGCGGCGGGGCCGGACGCATAGACGATGTCGGTTCCGCCGCCGGCCGAGATGGTGTCGGTGCCCCGGCTGTCGATCACGTCGTTGCCGGTGGCGCTCGCGGTCACCGTATTGGAACCGTTGGCAGGGGTCACGAAGGTGGTGCCGGACGCGCCCGCCATGCTGGTGACGCCGGAGGACGTGGCCGTGCCGCCGGTGCTGGTGCCCGTGGTGCTGGTCCCGGTGCCCGAGGTGCTGGTTCCGCCGGTGCTGGTTCCGGTCGTGCTCGTGCCGCCGGTGCTGGTCGTGCTGGTGCCGCTTGCGGAGACGACGCCCGCGTAGGTGCCGATCGTGCCGGACCCGGAGGCAGCGATGCCGGACACACGGATCACCAGCGGCCCGTCGGGCGAGCCGGTGATGTCCAGCTCGGACAGGTTGGCGAAGGTGGCGACGGCGGTGGTGCCCTGGGTCGGGTCGAACACCTGGACCGAGGATTGCGCGGTGCCGAACTGCACGACGGAGCGGCCGTGCCCGGACGCGCTGGGCGCCTCGGCGTCGCCCCAGAGCAGGATGTCGGCGGTGCCGCCCGGCCCGGCGAACACCTCGACGTTGTCGGCGTACTGCACGCCCTGCTCGTAGGGCGACACGGCCAGCGACAGCGTGCCGCCCGCGGCGGTGCCGCCTGCGCCGGACGCGATCAGGGCGCCCAGGTTGACGAAGGCGCTGCCCGCGGCGGTCAGCGAGCCTGCGCTGGACAGCGCGGCCGGCGAGGACGCGCCGCCCGAGGGCGCGGCGAGGAAGACAGGGGGCAGCACGGTCGCATAGACGGGAGCGCCCGCGCTGGTGGTGCCGGTCACGACCGAGGAGAACCCGTAGCGGAACTGCGCGTCGAGCAGGCCGTCGAGCAGCGTGGCCGGCGCGCTGCCGCCCAGCTCGGTCACCACGTAGCGCGGCGTGGCGGCGGTGGCGCCGATGGTGGCGTTGTCCTGCGCGGCGGCGAGCGCGTCGGCCGGGCTGGAGAGCGCCACGTCGCCGGGGTTGATGTTGAGGGCGGTCGGGCTGGCCTGCGCGGTGCCGGTGGCCGCCACCGAGGTGCTGTAGTTGATGGTCGCCACGCTGCCGAGCACGGTGCTGCTGCCGGCGGCGGACACCAGGTCGGCGGTTGCGCGGTCGCCGGCGGCGTCGCCGCCCAGCACGGCGCCGGTGTCGGGACGGGTGTAGGTGTAGCCCGGACTGGCGACGAGGTCCGGGCCCTCCAGGAACGCCACCGCGTTCGGCGCGGCCGCGTCGACCTGCTGCGCCAGCGCGACAAGGCCTGCCACGGTCTGGCCGGGGGCGAGCACCAGGTCCAGGCGGATGCCCTGGGCTCCCAGGCTCGCCAGCGTGCTGGCCTCGGCCGCGGTGGTGACGGTGGCGCGCACGCTGGTGACGCCGAGGGCGGACAGCTCCGCGAGCAGGGCCGCCGCCGGGACGTCGGCCGACACGTTCAGACCGACCTGCGGGTCGAACGTCGCCGCGGCCTGGATGCTGTAGCTCTGGGAAAAGTCGCTCACGATGGCTCCGGTTCGATGTGTCGGCCGTACGCAGGGTCCGTGCCGCATCGCCGTCTGGATGCAGGATCGCGGAAGAATGCGGGGGCGGGGTTAACAAATCGCGTCGCATTCTGCCGGCGCCGTGCCGGAGATGGCGGAGGCGCAGCCACGGTGCAAGGTTGCGCCGCGGCCCGCGATGCGCGACTGCACGCCCTGCCCGGATCGGCGGCACCGCGCCCGGAACCGGCGGGCTCGTCCGGCCGCAACCGGTGGCGGCCGGGCGCCCGCAGGGAGGCTTGCATGCACTCGCTCGACGCGTTCGCCCTGGACAAGCTCGCCGGGCTGGAGCGCCGCCACCTGCGCCGCACCCTGTCGGAGTCCGGCCGTGATGCCGGGGACGGGGATGGCGGCGTCTGGCTGGAGCGCGGCGGCCGGCGGCTGATGTCGTTCTGCTGCAACGACTACCTCAACCTCGCGACGCACCCGTCGGTGGTCGCCGCCGCGGTCGAGGCCACGCGGCGGCACGGCACCGGCGCCGGGGCGTCGCGGCTGGTCACCGGCAACCACCCGCTGTTCGCCGGGCTGGAAGCGCGGCTCGCGCGGCTGAAGGGCACCGAGGCGGCCTGCGTGTTCGGCTCGGGCTACCTCGCCAACGCGGGGATCGTGCCCGCGCTGGTCGGGCCGCACGACCTGGTGCTGGTGGATGCGCTGGCGCACGCCTGCCTGTGGGCGGGCGCACAGCTCGCCGGCGCGCGGGTGCTGGCGTTCCGGCACAACGACGTCGCGCACCTGGCCGAGCTGCTGGTGGCGGAACGGCCAGGGCATCCGCGGGCGATGGTCCTGACCGAGGGCGTGTTCTCCATGGACGGCGACCTGGCGCCGCTGCCCGCGCTGGCGGCGCTGGCCTGCGCGCACGACGCCTGGCTGATGGTCGACGACGCGCACGGCCTGGGCGTGCTGGGCGCAGGGCGCGGCTCCGCGCACGCCTTCGATCCGCCGGCGGAGGTGGCGCTGCAGATGGGCACGCTGTCCAAGGCGGCGGGGGGCTACGGCGGCTACCTGTGCGCGTCCGAGGCGGTGGTCGCGCTGATCCGCACCCGGGCGCGGCCGTTCATCTACTCGACTGGCCTGCCGCCCGGCGTGGTGGCCGCGGCCAGCGCGGCGCTCGACGTGATCGCCGCCGATCCGGCCTACGCGGCGCGGCCGCTGGCGCTGGCGCGGCGGTTCACCGCGGCGGCCGGGCTGCCCGCGGCGCAAAGCCCGATCGTGCCGTTGGTGCTGGGCACGGCGGAGGCGGCGCTGGCGGCCTCGCGCGCGCTGGAGGCGGAGGGGTTCCTGGTGTCGGCGATCCGGCCGCCCACGGTCGCGGAAGGCACGGCGCGGCTGCGCTTCACCTTCATGGCGCGGCACTCGGAGGCGGAGGTGGACCGGCTGGCGGGGATCGTGCGGGGGTGGGCCTGGTCGGCTGCCGGGAGCAAGAAAGGTTGAGGCTCTGCCTCAAACTCCGCCAAAGGCCGAGCCTTTGGAATCCACTTGCTGAACGGATGGGTTTCCAAAGGCCTCAGGCCTTTGGCGGGTCCGGGCAGAGCCCGGCCTTGCTTGCTGACAGGTCGATGCCTGGAGCCGCTGGTGTTGTATGTGAGGGTCTGGTTGCGGTGCCCTCAGCGGGTCCAGGGCAAAGCCCTGGCCTCGCTTGCCTGCTGGAGATTTGGTCATGCCCACCCTGTTCGTGACCGCGACCGGCACCGACCTCGGCAAGACCTTCGTGTCGGCGGGCCTGATCCGGGCGGCGCGGGCGCGCGGCGTGCGGGTGGCGGCGCTCAAGCCGGTCGCGAGCGGCCACGATCCCGCGCGCCTCGGCGAGACCGATGCCGCGGCGCTGCTGAAGGCACTCGGGCAGGCGGTGACGGCGGACGCGGTGGCCGTGGTGTCGCCATTCCGCTTCGCGCTTCCGCTGTCTCCGGACATGGCGGCGCGGCGCGAGGGGCGCACGCTGTCGCTCGACGCCGTGCTCAGGGTGTGCCGCGAGGCGATGGCTCCGGGCGAGGCGCTGCTGATCGAGGGGGTCGGCGGCGTGATGGTGCCGCTGGACGGGCGGCAGGGCGTGCGGGATTGGGTGGCGGCGCTCGGCTGCCCGGCGGTGGTGGTGGCGGGGAGCTACCTCGGCACGATCAGCCACAGCCTGACCGCGCTCGCGGTGCTGCGCGCGCGCGCGGTGCCGGTGCTGGCGCTGGTGGTCAGCGAGACGCCGGGCAGCCCCGTCGGGCTCGACGAGACGGTGGCGGCCCTGGCGGAGCAGGCGGCGCCGTGCCCGGTGCTGGCGGTGCCGCGCGGCAGCGGTGAGGCGGCGTTCGAGCGGCTAGCCGGGCTATGGCTGGGGCACCAGGCATAGGAAGCAAGCAAGGTTGAGGCTCTGCCTCGAACTCCGCCAAAGGCAGGCCTTTGGACTCCACTGCTTGGAAGAGGGGTTTCCAAGGGCTCCCTGGCTGGCGAGCCTGGGCGGAGCCCGGCCTTGCTTGCTGCCGTCCGGGCCGGCCCCCTCAGGTGGTCATGGTGACGTGCGCGTCGCCGGTGCGCGACAGGACGTTGAGCGCGACCTCGCTCCCGGAGCGACGCAGCCGCACGCTGACCCGGGCGTCGCCGGCCGCGAGATTGTACAGGGTCACCTCGGACAGGCATTCCGGCAGCACCGGCCGGTCGAAGCGCACCGCGCGGTTCGCCGGGTCGAAGCCGAGGCCGAGGCAGGCGGCGAGCATGGCCGGCAGCGCGGTGGCGGCCCAGGCCTGGGGCGAGCAGGCGACCGGGTAGGCGGTGGGACCCTGGGCACGGCGGCGCGGCAGGCCGCAGAACAGCTCCGGCAGGCGGCGCAGTTCCAGGGTCTGGCAGGCGCCGAACAGCGCGTCGAACAGGCGGGCGGCCTCCGCCTTGCAGCCGTAGCGGGCGAAGCCCATGGCAATCAGGGCGTTGTCGTGCGGCCAGACCGAGCCGTTGTGGTAGCTCATCGGGTTGTAACGCGCCTCGCCCTGCGCCACGGTGCGGATGCCCCAGCCGGAGAAGAACGACGCGCCCATCAGGCCGTCGGCGACGCGCTGCCCGTGCTCCGGCGAGGCGATGTCGGTGAGCAGCAGGTGCCCGGCATTCGAGGTGCGCACCCGGCAGGGCCGCTTGGCGCCGTCGAGCGCGACGGCGTAGGTGCCGATCTCCTCGCACCAGAACGCGGCCTCGAAGCGCTCGCGCAGGGCGGCAGCGGCGGCGTCGAGCGCGGCGGCGTCCGTGTCGTGACCGAGGCGACGCGCGACCTCGGCTGCGGCGCGGCGGGCGGCGTAGGCGTAGCCCTGCACCTCGCAGAGCGCGATCGGGCCCTCGGCGAGCGTGCCGTCGGCATGGAAGATCGAGTCGTAGCTGTCCTTCCAGCCCTGGTTGGCGAGGCCCTCCTTGGTCTGGCGGTAGTACTCGACGAAGCCGTCGCGGTCGCGGTCGCCGTAGCTGTCGATCCATGCGAGCGCCGCCTGGATGTGGGGCCACAGCGCGGCGGCGGTGGCGAGGTCGCCGGTGCGCTCGACGTAGGCGCCGGCGAGCATCACGAACAGCGGGGTGCTGTCGACGCTGCCGTAGTAGTGGCGGAACGGCACCTCGCGCAGCACCGCCATCTCGCCGTGGCGCACCTCGTGCAGGATCTTGCCGGGCTCGGCGTCGGCGAGGGGGTCGACCTCGGTGGCCTGGTGGGCGGCGAGGTAGGCGAGCACGCCGCGGGCGATCTCGGGGTCGAACCACAGCGTGTGCAGCGCGGCGATCAGCGCGTCGCGGCCGAACGCGGTGCTGAACCAGGGCACGCCGGCGTAGGGGTATGGCCCGCTGGGCTTGTCGGTGACCAGCATGTAGAGGTCGCAGACCGAGCGGCGTATCGCCTCGTTGAAGATCTCGTTCGAGGTGGCGACCGCGGCGGCGCGGCTGCTCTCGCGCCTCAGGCGGCGGCGGCTGTCGAGCAGCGCGCGCAGGAAGCGGGCGCGCGGCGGCTGGTCGGCGGGCGTGTCGTCGCAGCCGATCTCCATGAACACCACGCAGCATCCGTGCGCCGGCACCGCGAGGTCGAAGATCGCGCGGTTGGCCTCCAGCACCGCCGGCGCCGGGTCGAAGCGCACCCGGGTGCTGCGCCGCACGTCGTCGAGGCCGCGATAGGCGAGCACCACGGTGTCGACGCCGATCTCGGTCTGCAGGCGCTCGCCGCGGCGGGCGCGGGTCATGCCGCGCGCCTCGAACAGGTCGGAGAAGTCGGCGTCGAAGCGCAGCTCGATCCGCACCGTGGTCGCGGTCTCGGCGTAGGAGCGGACCGACAGGCGCTCGTGGCAGGCGGCCTGCCACAGGAAGCGCGAGCGGCGGATGTGCAGCAGGTCGTGCTCCAGGATCAGGCGGCCGTCCTGGTACAGGTCGGGGTTGGCGAGGTCGCAGGTCAGCTCGGCGTTGTCGTCGCGCAGGATCGAGGACAGCAGCATCGGCCGCTGGCCGCCCACCAGCATGTCGAGCTGCGACAGGTGCCGGGTGTCGCGGTTGTACACCCCGTCCGAGCTGCCCGGCCCGCCGAGCACGTCGCCGGCGGCGTCGAACACCGCGAAGGTGTCGCCGCTCTTCAGCGTGCGGGTGCGCCGCTCCCCCAGCGACACGGTGGCGGGGATGTAGAACTCGTCGGGCTGCGCCAGGCCGGCGCCAACGCCGGCGGTGGCGGAATCGCTGGGGGGAGGCACCATGGTCGTGAATTCCTCGCAGTCGGGGGCAGTCGGGGGCAGTCGGGGGCTCGACGGGAGGATGGGCGTGCGTGCGGCGGCTGCACAGGGGCGAGGAGCCAGCAGGCAAGGCCGAAGGCTCTGCCTCTTGGACTCCGCCAAGGCTCGCCTTTGAAATCCACTTGCTCAAGGAAAGGATTCCAAAGGCTTGCCTTTGGCGGAGTTTGAGGCAGAGCCTCAACCTTGCTTGCTGCCTCGCTCACGGCAGCCGCCCGCATCGTTCAGAACGGCATCAGGCCGAGGTCCATGACGCGGTCGGTGAACCAGGCCACCGCCACGACGGCCACGGCGCCCGAGACGCCGGGCATGATCCGGCGCGGGTACAGCCGGGTGTTGCGCAGCGCGAACCCGATCGGCAGCACGACCGCGGCGATGCTCACCTGTGCCGCCTCGAGCCCCAGGTTGAACGAGATCAGCGCGACGCCGAGTGCCACCGGCGGCAGCGAGAGCGGTCCCAGCGCGGTGGCGAAGCCCAGCCCGTGCACCAGCCCGAAGGCGAAGGCCAGCGGCCAGCGCCGGCCCGGGATGACGTGGAAGATGTTGTCGAGCGCGGTGATCAGGATGGTCAGCGCGATGCCGGCCTCGCTGAGCCGTTCGGGGATGCTCACGATGTGCAGCACCGACAGGGTCAGCGTCGTGCCGTGCGCCAGGGTGAACGCGCTCAGCACCTTGAGCGACTCCACGAACATGCCGCGGAAGTTCGACACCGGCACCAGGGCTGCGTCCGGCCCGTGGCTGTGGGCACGGCGGTGGAACATGGCCGGGACCAGCAGCATGGTGACGAACAGCATGTGGTCGACGCCGGTGAGCAGGTGGTCCACCCCGGTCAGGAAGAAGCTGCGCACCGTCTCGCCGTAGCTCGGCGTCACGTCGAACCGGGCGTCCGGGCGCTCCGGCGAGAGCGCCGCGACATGCGGCACGCCGTCGACGATCAGGTCGAGCAGCCCGCGGTGCATCGGGTCGAGGTCGAACATCAGCGCGTAGTGCACCGAAACGCTTGTGGGCACATGGCTGCACTCCGCGGCGAAGCGCAGCACCGCATAGCCGCCGTCGCCGAGTTGGTCCGCCAGCACTGTCACCGAGCCGGGCGCGCAGGCGGTACCGTCGGCCTGCAGCGTCAGCCGCGCCAGCGCGTAGGCCGACACCGCCTCCTGCCTGCGCCGCAGCTCGCCCCAGGTGACGGCGCCGTCGCCGTCCGCGTCGAGGCCGATCGCGTAGTCGAGGTCGCGCAGCGCGATGGACCACTGCACCGCGAGCGCCTCGCCCTGCACCTCGATGTGCAGGTAGGCGCTGCTGGCGCTGTGGGCGCGAGCGGCCGGCGCCCCCGCGAGCAGCAGCGCCACCACGAGGAGGACCGCGCGGATCACCGGCCGCTCTCCCCCGCAAGGGCGCCCGGCGTCGAGACCGCCCGGATGACGTGTGCCGCCCGCGTCTCGGCATGGTCGGCGGGACGTGGCTGCGCCGCGGGCGTCGCATGCCCGCCCGCAGCGGCCAGCGCCGACAGCGTTGCGTCCTCCACGCCGTTGTCGCGCATCCAGTCCCGCACCGGGTCGGCCGCCGCGACCTGTCCGGCGGCATTGGCGGCCTCCAGCAGGATGCGGGCATCGGCGGGCTCGCGCTGGACGTTCCAGTTGGCACGCGCCAGATCGAGGGCCCTGGCGGGGTCGTGCTGGAGCCAGAGCGCGAAGCGGGCCTCCTCGCGCCGGTGCACCGTGTCGCCGCGGAGGCGGCTGGCCTCGAAGCGTGCCGCAAGGTCGGCGACGTGGCCCGGCGTCCGCGCGTTGCCCGTCGCCTGCTCGGCCAGGGCCAGGCGGAGCAGCAGCGGGTCGATGCGGGTGCGGTCCTGCAGCAGCGCGATCACCTCCTGCGGCCGGCCCTGGTCCAGCAGCCAGTCGGACCAGGCGCCGAGCAGGTAGGGGTCGGTGGCGTCGAACGCCAGCGCCTCGCGATAGCGCCGTTCCGCCGAAGGATCGCCGAGCCGTTCCGCGGTCTCCGCGGCCATCGTCGCGGCCCACACGCCGGTCGACGGGCTGGCCTGCGCTTCCGCCGCGTTCTGCGCCAGCGACAGGGTGATGGCGCGAAGCGCGAGCGGCGCGTGGCCGGTGAGCGACATCACGGAAGCGGTGCAGGCGTCGGGCGCCAGGCCCAGCGCGTGGCTGGCGAACTGGCCGCAATCGTGCAGGGCCGCACCGTATTCCGCCTGCGCCTGGTGCACCGCGGCCAGCGTCAGCCAGGCCTGGGCGGAGGCGGGCCGGGCGGCGACCACGCGCTGCAGGGCGGCGATGCTGCCGGCGAAATCGTGGTTGCTCTGCAGGATCACCGCGCGCAGCAGCAGCACCGGAACCGGCGTGTCGGGCGACAGCGGCCAGGGCGCCAGGGCGGCCTCGGCGCGGCCGAGGAAGCGCGGGTCGCCGAGCCTGCGCGCCTGCTCGATGTCGAGGCGCGCCACCGTGCCAGCAAGCGAGACGTCGGCGCGGTTCTGCGACAGCGCAACGTTGGCCTGCCGCAGGGCCTGGTCCGACGGGTCGCGGGCGCTGGGCACCCGCTCGAGCACCAGCGCATCGTCGGAGGGGACGAACGGCAAGGCCTGGGCAGCCGGGCTTGCCGCCAGGAGCAGGGCCAGCACCAGCGGCACCGGACGTTGACCCGTCAGGAAGCAAGGCTGGGCTCTGCCCAGACCCGCCAAAGGCCTGGGGCCTTTGGAAACCCTTCCCATGAGAAAGTGGATGATCAAGGCGAGCGCTGAGCGGAGCCTGGAGGCAGAGCCTCCGGCCTGGCTTGCCTGACCGGTCATGCCCGGCGGCCGCTGGTAGAACGCAAGGCATCAAGCCACGGGGCACTCGATGGGGAGGAGCCGATGGCACGCCGCAGGGAGATCCCTGCGACGCGCCTCGTGGGAGCAGGACGCGAGGCCGGGTCGTCTCGAGGCACGGTTGACGATCTCCCCACGTCCTGCGCCCGGCTCACTGGTGGATGGGCTGCGGCGAGGCGGAAAGCGGCGGCATCACGTAGGGGAACGCCTTCAGGTAGTGCGTCTGGTCGGTGTAGGCGCCGTCGGTGAACTCCAGCGAGCCCGAGGGCGCGTCGGAGGGCTGGCCGTAGAGGCCGAGGGTGTAGAGCTTGCCCATGGCGACGCGCAGGGTGATGTCGACCACGTCGTCGCCGGGACGACGGCCGTTCGGGTAGCCGGCGTTGTCGCCGCCGATCACGCCGAGCCGGTTCTGCAGGCCGTATCCGGTCGGGGCGATGCTGGTGTTGAGCCGCATCTCCTCGGACGCCGTGCGCAGGTGGGCCGGGGCGTTGAGGCCGGTGACGCCGGTCAGGAACACCGCGACCAGGTCGGCGCGCGGGATCTTGGTTGGCGCGGTGACGCCGGGGAACAGCGCCTGGATCAGCGCCGGGACCGTCGGGTTGGTGACGTAGGTCGCGAACTGCGCGTCATTGGCGGGAAGCGACGCGTTGAACTTGTCCTTGTCCTTGAGCCCGATCACCAGCTCGTTGACCAGCGGATTGGCCAGGCGCGAGACCTGCTGGTAGGTCGTCTTGCCGTCCTCGGACGGCACGCCGAGGGAGGAGGTGGTCCAGGCGCCCACGACCGGGTCGCCCACATGCGTCAGGCAGGCGGACTGGATCTCCCAGACGATCGAGGTCACGTTCTTGTTGGCGAGGTCGTCCACGCTCGAGGCGTTGTACTGCTCGCCGATCGGGTGGGCGTAGTTGACGAGGTCGAAGGTCTCGCCGAGGTTGACCACGAACGGGTCCTTGCGCTGGCCGACGAAGACGCGGCCGTTGCCGCAGCCAGGCACGGCGATGTCGTAGGTGAAGGCGCTCGCGTAGGCGGCGTAGTTCGGGATCGACTTGTCGCCGATGCGGTCTTCCGGCTTCTCGAAGGTGCTGCGCCCGTCCGTCGACTTCAGCGGGGTCTCGGTGGCCTTGCCGTTCTTGGCGTAGGTGACCAGCGAGATCGTGTAGGTCTCGACCACGTTCTGCGCGGCCTCGTTGCCGACGCCGATCTGGCCGGCATTGATCAGCGCGATCGGGACGTTGACGCCGCCGACGGGGACGCTGAGGTTCTTGGTGGCAGCGGAGAAGCGAAAGCGGAACGTGTAGGTCGGCTTGCCGGTGCCGTCCGAGTCGACGTTTATGTCGTAGTAGCCGTTGTGCTCCATCTGGTAGAAGTTCGGTCCGCCGCCCGGGTCCTGCAGCGGGACGTAGTCGGCGATCATGGTGACGTAGTTCACCCGGCTGGGCTCGTAGCTGCGGAACAGGTAGAAATCAGAGGCGTCGAGGCGCGGCATGCCCGCGATCATCGGGGCCTCGCGATGGCTCGAGGCCCGTGCCGGCGTCTGCAAGGTGGCCACGGCGACAAGCGCCGTCGCGGCCAGGATCATGCGTCTCATCGTTTCGCTCCGGTTGCATTCTTTTGCACAGGGATGCCTGGCGCGAAGCCGAGAGGCTTCGTCCCTGCGATACGGCGCAGCGACGACGCTGGATGCACACGGACCATGAACGCCTCGATTGTCATCGACCTGACTTCACGCTCGGCCGCCCTGCTGCGGCGGCTCGCGGCCGGATCGGACGCTCGGCATCGGGTCAGCCGCTCCGGGCGTGCCGGCGATCGTGCCTCCGGCGCCAGCACGGACGGGCGTCGCGCCGTATCCAGCCGCGTGGCAGCAAGCAAGGCCGGGCTCTCCCTCCGCTGTCCATTACCTACGACCCAAGCGGGTCGTCGGAACCTTCAGGCCCAGCTACGCCCGGACCCGCCAAAGGCCCGAGGCCCTCAAGCACGGCACGTTTGGAAACCTCTTATACCAGCGGCCCTGGGCATTGACCTGTTGGCAAGCAAGGCTGGGCTCTGCCCAGACCCGCCAAAGGCCGAAGCCTTTGGAAACCCGCTTCTTAAGTGATGGATTCCAAAGGCTCGCCTTTGGCGGAGTTTGAGGCAGAGCCTCAACCTTGCCTGTCTTCTTTGTTTATCCTTGCGGGGTCACTCCCACTCGATCGTGCCCGGCGGCTTGCTGGTGATGTCGTAGGTCACGCGGTTGATGCCGCGGACCTCGCCCACGATCCGCCCGCACACGCGGCTCAGGAACCCCATGTCGAACGGGTAGATCTCCGCGGTCATGCCGTCGGTGCTGGTCACGGCGCGCAGCGCGCAGACGTTGTCGTAGGTGCGGCCGTCGCCCATCACGCCGACGCTGCGCACCGGCAGCAGCACCGCGAAGGCCTGCCAGATCGCGTCGTACAGCCCGGCCGCGCGGATCTCCTCCAGGAAGATCGCGTCGGCGCGCTGCAGGATCTGCACCCGCTCGCGCGTCACCTCGCCGGGGATGCGGATCGCCAAGCCCGGCCCGGGGAACGGGTGACGGCCGACGATCTCGTGCGCGAGGCCCAGCTCGCGGCCGAGGACGCGCACCTCGTCCTTGAACAGCTCGCGCAGCGGCTCGACCAGCGTCATGCGCATCCGCTCGGGCAGGCCGCCGACGTTGTGGTGCGACTTGATGGTGACCGACGGCCCGCCGGTGAAGCTGACGCTCTCGATCACGTCGGGGTAGAGCGTGCCCTGGGCGAGGAAGTCGGCGCCGCCGAGCCGGGCCGCCTCCTCCTCGAACACCTCGATGAACAGCCGCCCGATGGTCTTGCGCTTGGCCTCGGGGTCGGTGACGCCGGCGAGCCCACCCAGGAACAGGTCGGAGGCGTCGCGGTGCACGAGCCGGATGTTGAAGCGGTCGCGGAAGGTGGCGAGCACCTGGTCGGCCTCGCCGGCGCGCAGCAGGCCGTGGTCGACGAAGATGCAGGTGAGCTGCTCGCCGACCGCCTCGTGGATCAGCACCGCGGCGACCGAGGAGTCCACGCCGCCGGACAGGCCGCAGACGACGCGGCCGGCGCCGACCTGGGCGCGGATGCGCGCGATCTCGGCGGCGCGGAAGCCGGCCATGGTCCATGCGCCGGCGCAGCCCGCGACGCCGTGGGTGAAGCGGCGCAGGAGCTGCGCGCCATGGGGGGTGTGCGCGACCTCGGGGTGGAACTGCACGCCGTAGAAGCGCCGCGCCTCGTCGGCGATCACCGCGAACGGCGCGCCCTCGCTGGTGGCGACGGGCACGAAGCCGTCCGGCAGTCGGGCGACGCGGTCGGCGTGGCTCATCCACACCTGCTCGCGCCCGCCGATGAGCCAGGTGTCGGTGAACAGGGCGCAGTCGGCGACGATGTTTACGGTGGCGCGGCCGAACTCGTGCAGGTCGGACTTCTCTACGGCGCCGCCGAGCTGCTCGCACATGAGCTGCTGGCCGTAGCAAATGCCGAGCACCGGCAGGCCGGCGGTGAACACCTCGGGGGCGACGCGGGGCGAGCCGGCGTCGACCACGCTGGCGGGGCCGCCGGAGAGGATGATGGCGCGAGGGGCGAAGGCCGCGATGCGCTCGGCGCTGGCGGAATACGGCCAGATCTCGCAGTAGACGCCGCTCTCGCGCACGCGCCGGGCGATGAGCTGCGTCACCTGGCTGCCGAATTCGAGGATCAGCACGCGATCCTGGGTCAGGGAGAGTTGGGCGAGGTCCTGTTCCATGGACGCTTGCAGCATGGTTGGCGGCGTGGGGCAAGACGCAAGCAAGGCCGGGCTCTCCCTCCGCCTGCCATTCCAACGACCCAAGAGGGTCGTCGGAACCTTTGGCAGGCTCCGCCCAGACCCGCCAGAAGCCGAAGCCTCTGGAAACCCATTTGCTTAAGTAATGGATTCCAAAGGCCTGCCTTTGGCGGAGTTTGAGGCAGAGCCTCAACCTTGCTTGCTTCCTGCGCCTGGCATACCGCCCACGGCGACCCCGGGGAAGCTGCCTCACTGCCAGCCTCTGGCCCTTCCTGCTCTCAGCTTGCGTGCGTTTCCGCCAGATCGCTCTCGATCTGCTCCAGACTGCGCCCCCGCGTTTCCGGCACGAACCGCCAGGTGAACACGATCGCCGCCAGCGTCAGCACGGCGAACAGCAGGAAGGTCCCGCCGCTGCCGAGCGCGCGCACGAGGTCGAGGAAGATCAGCGTGACGGCGAGGTTGGAGCCCCAGTTCGCCACCGACGCCGTGCTCATTCCGCGACCGCGCACCGCGAGCGGGAAGATCTCGGCGATCAGCAGCCAGAACACCGGCCCGAGCCCGATCGCGAAGCCGGCGATGTAGAGCCCGAGCGCCGCCACCGTCACGGCTGCCAGCCCGGCGACGGGGCCGAGCAGGAACGCGCCCGCCAGCACCAGCAGCGCCGCCGCCATCACCGCCATGCCGACCAGCAGCAGGCGGCGGCGTCCGGCATGGTCGATCAGCCGCATGGCGACCAGCGTCATCACGACGTTGACCCCGCCGATGCCCACCGTGGCGAGGATCGCGGCGGAGGCGGAGGCCAGGCCGGCGGACTGCACGATGGTGGGGGCGAAGTAGATCACGGTGTTGATGCCGGTGACCTGCTGGAACACCGCAAGCCCGACGCCGACCACCAGCGGCCGCCTCGCCTGCGGGGTGCGCAGCATCGTGCGCAGCGAGATCGCCTGGCCGCCGTGGTGCAGGTCCTGCTTCAGGGCGGCGAGTTCGACAGCGGTATTGGCGTGGCCGCGCAGGAAGCGCAGCGCGCGCTCCGCGTCCCGCGTGCGCCCGCGGGCGGCGAGCCAGCGCGGGCTTTCCGGCAGCACCAGCATGCCCGCCGCCAGCGCCAGGCCCGGCACCATCCCCAGTCCGAGCATCCAGCGCCAGCCGCCCGCGGTGCCGGCCAGGGCGTAGTCCACGAGGTAGGACAGCAGGATGCCGAAGGTGATGCAGAACTGGTTGAGCGACACGACCGCGCCGCGCCTCTCCGCCGGGGCGATCTCGGACAGGTAGAGCGGCGTCAGCATGGAGGCCACGCCGATCGCCAGCCCCACCAGCAGGCGCGCCGCCAGCAGCAGCCACAGCGTGTCCGCCAGCCCCGACAGCAGGGCCGCGGCGGCGAACAGCAGCGCCACCGCGAGGATCACCGGGCGGCGGCCGAGGCGGTCGGAGAGGGCGCCGGCCGCCGCGGCGCCGGCCGTGGCGCCCACCAGGACGATGCCGGTCACCACGTCCTGCATCGTGGGCGAAAGCGCGAACCGGACGCGCAGGAACAGCAGGGCGCCGGAAATCACGCCGGTGTCGTAGCCAAACAGCAGGCCACCCAGCGAGGCGATCCCGGCCAGAAGGAGAAAGCGCATCGTCCGTGTCCCCGGGTCTGCCCGGGATGCAGTGCTGGTCTGCCGCGCAGGCAGCAAGCAAGACCGGGCTCTGCCCAGACCCGCCAAAGGGCCGAGCTCTTTGAAAATCCTATACTTAAGCAATGGATTCCAAAGGCTCGCCTTTGGCGGAGTTTGAGGCAGAGCCTCAACCTTGCTTTCTTCGCGTCACCCCGACGAGAACGCCGCGATCAGCCGCGCGATCGGGTCCCATGCATAGGCCACCTGCGGCACCGAGACGCCTGCGACAAGCACGCTGTCCGCCATCACCGCGCGCCCACCGATGCGCTCGTAGAACCAGCGGCTCGGATTGTCGCGCAGCACCCAGCAGAACGCGGAGCGGCAGCCCAGCTCGGCCAGGTGCGCCGCCCCCGCCCCGATCAGCCGCCGGCCCAGGCCGCGGTCGCGCCAGTCGTCGAGCACGTACAGCGTCTCGACCTCCCCCTCGCCAAGCGGGCTGGCCGGCTGCGGCCGGGCATCCGGGTCGGCGTCCGCGCCGGGCGAGGGCCGGGACGGTTCGGATGGCGCGTCCGGCCGCGACAGCATGCCCCAAGGGGTGACGCGCCTCGCCCGTCCCACGGTGACGAAGCCGGCGATGCGTGGCACGCCCGCCGCGGCGGCCACGAACACGCCGCCCTCGCGGATGGTGCGCTCGTACTCCGCCGCCTTGCGCCGCGCCGACAGCCCCGCGAGGTAGGCGTCGGGCAGCAGGCCCGGGTAGGCGCTGCGCCAGGCGGCGACATGCACCGCGGCGATCGCAGCCGCATCCGCGGGGCGCGCGCGGCGGATCGCGATCATGGTCCCTCGCGCCCCATTCCGAGCGCCGCCGCATCGTCGCCCGGCAAAGCCTCGCCTGCCGCGCCGGCCCCGCCCCCATGCGCGCCGACCAGGCCCTGCCGGGCCGCATCCGCCCGGTCGGCACCCGCCTCGTCCACGCGCGCCTCGTCCATATCGGCCTCGATCATGTCGGGCGCGTCCGTGTCCGCGTCCTCCGTCCGGTCGGTGCCGGCTGCGGCTTGCGGGGCTGCGGTGCCCGCGCCGTCCCGCCGCAGCACGGCGGCGAAGAACCCGTCCGTGCCGTGCCGGCGCGGCGTCAGGCTGAGGTAAGGCCCGGGTCCCGGCACCGGCGCGTCCAGCGTCCAGGTCTCGGCCAGCGGCACGGCGGAGAACTCCGGGTGGCGCACGAGGAAGGCGTCGACCTGCGCCTCGTTCTCGTCGAACAGCAGGGAGCAGGTCGCGTAGACCAGCCGGCCGCCCGGCCGCACCAGGCGCGCGGCGTCGTCGAGGATGCGCGCCTGCTTCGGCAGCAGCTCGTCGAGGTCCAGTTCGCGCAGGCGGAACCGCGCGTCGGGGTTGCGCCGCCAGGTGCCGGTGCCGGTGCACGGCGCGTCCACCAGCACGCGGTCGAAGCTGCCGCCGCGGCGCTTGATCCACTTGTCGCCGGGCTCGATCAGGTGGCGCTCGACGTTGTGTGCGCCGGCGCGGCGCAGGCGGCGGGTGGCGCCGTCGAGGCGCGGGCGGGACACGTCGCAGGCGACCACGTGGCCGCGGTTGCCCATCGCCGCCGCGATCGCCAGCGTCTTGCCGCCGGCGCCCGCGCACCAGTCCGCGACCCGCATGTCGGGCGCCGCGCCCACCATCGCGGCGACGATCTGGCTGCCCTCGTCCTGGATCTCGACCAGGCCGGTCTGGAAGGCGGGGCCGGACGTGACCGCGCGCCGGCCGGGCACGCGCAGCCCCCAGGGCGAGAGCGGCGTCGGCGCGGCGGCGATCCCCTCGCGCTCCAGCGCCGCCCTGCCCAACTCCCGCGTGCCGCGCAGCAGGTTGACGCGCAGGTCGAGCGGCGCCGGCTCGGACAGCGCCGACAGCTCGCTGTCCAGCGACTCGCCGAAGCGCGCGACCAGGCGCGGCAGGATCCAGTCCGGCACCTCCAGCCGCACCGCGTCGGGCATCTCCGGGTGCACCAGCGTGTGGCTCTCGATCGCCAGCAGCGCCTCGCGCTCCTGCGGGATCAGCGTGGCCGGCGCATACTGGCCCCCGGAGAAGCTCTGCGCCACGCCGGACGCCGACCAGCCCTCCATCAGCAGCGACGCGGCGATCAGCATCCTGGGCGTGGGCGCGGTGCCGCCGCGCTCCACCCACCAGCCGAGCCTGCGCCGCGCCCGCAGCACCGCCCATGCCCGGTCCGACACGGAGCGCCGGTCGCCGGAGCCGATGAACCGGCGGGCGCGGAAGAAGTCGTTGGCCACCGCGTCGGCGGGGCGGCGGATGCGCTCCTCCACCTCGGTGAGCAGCTCGACGGCGGCGGCGAGGCGCGCGCCCGGCGTCACGCGCGCGCCGCCAGCAACACGTCGGCGAGGCCGGCCAGGTCGGGCAGGATCGCCGCGCGGCCGCCCAGGCCGTACTCCACCGGGCGGGCGTGCCGGTTGATCCAGCACACCTGGAACCCGAACACGGCGGCGCCGAACGCGTCCCAAGGGTTTGAAGAGACGAAGGCGATCTCCGACGGAGCACAGCCGAAATGCGCAGTGGCCAAGGCATAGGTGCGCGGGTCCGGCTTGAAGGTGCCTGCCGGCTCCACGCTCAGCAGGGCGTCGAACAGGGGCGCGAGGCCGGCAGCCTCGACCTGGCGGGCCATCCCGTCCGGCTCGCCGTTGGACAGCACGGCGCGGGCCACGCCGGCCCCGCGCAGCCGCTCCAGGGCGGGCGCCACGTCCGGGTAGGCGTCGAGCGTGCGGTTCGCCTCTGCGATGTCGTCCACGAGTGCCGGGTCCAGGCCGTGGGTCGCTGCGACCACCTCCAGCGCCTCGCGCGACAGGGCGGAGAACGGCCGGTGCTCGGCGTCGCCGACGAGGCTGCGGACCCAGGTGTACTCCATGGTCCGGGTGCGCCATTCCTGGCTGATCGCCTGCCAGTGCGGGCCGATGCGGTCGGCGTGGCGACGCATCGGGGACTGGATGTCGAACACCGTGCCGAAGGCGTCGAAGAGGACGGCGCGGGGGGGGATCGGGGACATGGTGGTTCCTTGTCGGGGCGGAGCATCGCCGGGACCCGTGGCCGGCCCGGCCCGGCCCTGGGCCGAGGCCCAGGCCATGCCGTGTCGGCCGGCGGCGCCCGGGGCGGGTCCCTGGCCCGGGCCGCGCCGTCCCGGTCAGTCCGGCAGACGGGGCAGCGCCGGCCCCTCGCCGGGCGGCGTGCGGGCGACGTTGGTGGTCATCGCCAGCAGCGTGTAGTAGCCGCTGATCCCCGCCATATCCATCACGCCCTGCTCGCCGAAGCGCGACAGCGCGGCGGCATAGGTCGGGTCGCTGACCGACCTGTTGCGGTGCAGCTCGGTGGTGAACGACCACGCCGCGTCTTCCTCGTCGCTCATGTGCTCGGGTCGGCGGCCCTCGGCGACGGCCTGCACCGTGTCGGGCGCCACCCCGACCTTGAGCGCGATCGGCCGGTGGATCTTCCACTCCAGGTCCTGCGTCCACTCGCGCGCCGTCAGCAGGATGACGAACTCGCTGATCCGCTGCGGCAGGGCGCTCCTGTAGCGCAGGTAGTCGCCCATGGCGCGGGCGCTGGTCATCAGCTCCGGGCTGCGCAGCAGCGGCACGAACGGCCCGAACACCGGCACCTTGCGCGCCGCGAGGAACGCCTCGGACGCCGCCTTCTGCTCCGGGGTGAGCTGGTCGGGCGCGAGCGGAGGCATGCGGTCCTGCGCCAGGGCGGAGCCGGACAGCAGGCACGCGGCGGCGGCAAGACGGGTCAGGCGCATGGGACCTCCTAGCGATGGCGTGGCAGGCACGACGACCTGGCAGACAGCAAGCCTGGGCTCTCCCTCCGCTGCCCTTCCAACGACCCAAGCGGGTCGTCAAACCCTTCGGCAGCTACGTCCGGACCCGCCATGCCTGAGGCCTTCGGGAGGCTCTCCTCAAGGGATTGGATTCCAAAGGCTCGCCTTTGGCGGAGATTGAGGCAGAGCCTCAACCTTGCCTGCTTCACCGGCCACGCATCACGCCGCTGGCATGATCTAGTCCTGCCGGTAGTTCGGCGCCTCGCGCGTGATCGCCACGTCGTGCACGTGGCTCTCGCGCAGCCCCGCCCCGGTGATCCGCCGGAACTGCGTCTGCGTCTGCAGGTCGGCCACCGTGGCGCTGCCGGTGTAGCCCATCCCCGCGCGCAGGCCGCCGACGAGCTGGTGGACCACCGCGCTGACCGGGCCCTTGTAGCCGACGCGGCCCTCGATCCCTTCCGGCACCAGCTTCAGCGTGTCCTTGATCTCCTGCTGGAAGTAGCGGTCCGCGGAGCCGCGCGCCATCGCGCCGATCGAGCCCATGCCGCGGTAGGACTTGTACGAGCGGCCCTGGTAGAGGAACACCTCGCCCGGCGCCTCGTCGGTGCCGGCGAGCAGGCTGCCGACCATCACCGAGTCCGCCCCCGCGCCGAGCGCCTTGACCACGTCGCCGGAGGTGCGCACGCCGCCGTCCGCGATCGAGGGCACGCCCTGCGCGCGGCACGCGCTCGCGGTCTCCATCACCGCGGAGAACTGCGGCACGCCGACGCCCGCGACCACGCGCGTGGTGCAGATGCTGCCCGGGCCGATGCCGATCTTGACCGCGTCGGCACCCGCCTGGATCAGCGCCTCGGCACCCTCCGGGGTGGCGACGTTGCCGGCAACGACCTGCACCGAGTTCGACAGGCGCTTGATGCGCTCGACCGCGGCGAGCACGCCCTGCGAGTGGCCGTGCGCGGTGTCCACCACCACCACGTCCACGCCGGCGGCGACCAGCGCCTGCGCGCGGGCGTGGCCGTCCTCGCCGACGCCGGTCGCCGCCGCCACCCGCAGCCGGCCCAGCTCGTCCTTGTTGGCCAGCGGGTGCGCCGTCGCCTTGTCCATGTCCTTGACGGTGATCAGGCCGACGCAGCGGTACGCCTCGTCGACGACCAGCAGCTTCTCGATGCGGTGGCGGTGCAGCAGGCGGCGGGCCTCGTCGTGCTCGGCGCCGTCGGCGACCGTGATCAGGCCCTCGCGGGTCATCAGCTCGTAGACCCGCGTCGCAGGGTCGGTGGCGAAGCGCACGTCGCGGTTGGTCAGGATGCCGACCAGGCGGCCGCTGTCGCGCTCGACCACGGGGAAGCCGCTGATGCGGTGCAGGGCCATCAGCGCGCGGGCGTCGGCCAGCGTCTGGTCGGGGTGGATGGTGAGCGGGTTGACCACCATGCCGCTCTCGAACTTCTTCACCCGGCGCACCTGGTCGGCCTGCTCCTCGGGGGTGAGGTTCTTGTGGATCACGCCGATGCCGCCCTGCTGCGCCATCGCGATCGCCATCGCGGACTCGGTCACCGTGTCCATCGCCGAGGAGACCAGCGGGATGTTGAGGCCGATGGTGCGGGTGAAGCGGGTGCGGGTGTCGGTCGCGGCGGGCAGCACCTGCGAGTACGACGGCACGATCAGCACGTCGTCGAACGCCAGGGCCTCACGGATGCGCAGGTCGATCCGTCCCGGCGGCGGGGCGGCGGGGATGGGAGTGTCGGGTGCCATGGCGGACGCCTTTCGACGGCGGGCGACGCGGATACGGGCCGGCCTTGGCGCGTCCTTCTAGCGGGTCGGGCGGGGGGGGAGCAAGGCTTGCGACACCGAGGGCGGGGCCGGGGAAGCAAGGCCAGGGCTCTGCCCTGGACCCACCAGGGCGAGCCGCCCTGGACCGGCACACGCGGGGTGTCGGACGGGGCGTGCACTCACCCGATGCTCCGGGGTGCTTCCGGTCAAAGGTCAGCTACCGACCCATGTCGGTCGATTGCAGCTCAGCATGCGATTATCAAAAGCGGACGCTCCCGAGGTGAGCCGTTTGGGTTCGGTCCTTTTCGAAACAGCCTGCTACAACGGCTTCATCGCCTGGATATCGGACACGACGACAGGCCCGTTCGCGAGCGACGCGGCCGCCACCATAGTGTCCACCAAGGCAATGCATTCGGCCTTCCCTGTCGCCAGCAACTCGCGGAACGACCGGACGCGCGACATGGACCAGAGCATGGCCGCTACCGCCGATGCCGGGGAGCGGTCTATTAGCTTCTTTGTTCTCGGATAGACGGGATGGCCAAGGCCTTTGATGAGCATGAAGCTCGCGTGGATACCGCGCGCCAGGACAATCGCTTCTCCCCACGATGCGCCGCCTCCGCGCCGCTCGCCGGCTACCGACACGCTTTCGAAGGCGACACACAGTGGAGCGTGGCAGCGAAGCCAGAGAGGCATGTTGCGTTCAACAGCGGCGGGCAATCCAGCAGCGTTGAACACGTCAACCCAGCGTTGCTGGCTCATGAGGGTCTTCTGACCGGCAGCACCGATGGCGGCCTTGAGCTTGCCATCTCCGTCCAACGTCGCTTGAACAAAGGGCATACCGAAGGAACAGCGCTCGACGCCAACCGCCTCTTGCAGGCGCTCCGGATGAAAGTTGTTGAACATGAACTGAATGCATTTGGCCACGCTGCGCTGCAAGGCCGGAAGCACCGCATCAGTTTGGTGGGCTAGGAGCGTGACGACCACAAGGTCGTATGGCGTCTGCTCGTCGAGCATGTCGGCTACGCGAACGTTCGCCCGCCCACCTTTGAGGTCGATGATCGCTTCGTCGCGTCGCAGCTGCTCCAGCCGAATGGAGCCCGGCCGCGCGATGACGGTGACATCGTGACGGCCAATGCGAGCCAATTGAAAGGCAAATGTGCTGCCGATCTTTCCAGCGCCGAGTACAGCGATCCGAAGCGACGGCGAGGGTGCGAGCGTGATGGTTCCTGGCTCCATGGCTCACTTTGTAAGGGATGGAACCTCGCGTCTACGTCTGCTTCCTTACTCGGCCCTGCCCGAAGCGGAACAGCCGTTCGCCACCATCTGCCGATGTTCGAACTGAGGCGTTACCAACGCTCCAGATCACCCAGGCCCAACAAGTCGATCCGGCGGCGCATGCCCTGTTCTTTAAGGTGGTTCCCAAAGGCTCAGCCTTTGGCGGAGTCCAGAGGCAGAGCCTCTGGCCTTGCCTGCTTCCTTCGACCATCCTCCGCGCTCACCCCTCCCCGCGAAACCCCGTCGCCACGACGTAAAGCTCGCTCGACTCCCGGCGGCTGGCGGGCGGCTTGGCGTGCTTCACCACGGCGAAATCGCGGCGCATCGAGTCCATCATCTCCTTCTCCGAGCCGCCCTGCAGCACCTTGGCCACGAAGGCGCCGCCCGGGGCGAGCACCTGACGGGCGAAGTCGAGCGCCTGGACGGCGAGGTCGACGATGCGGATGTGGTCGGTCGCGGTGTGGCCGGTGGTGTTGGGCGCCATGTCGGACAGCACGAGGTCGACCTTGCCGCCGAGGGCCGCCATCAGCCGGCCCGGCATCGACTCCTCGGTGAAGTCGCCGACGATCAGCGTGGCGCCGGGCACAGTGTCGATCGGCAGCAGGTCGAGTCCGACGACCTGCTTGGCGCCGCGCTTGATCGCGACCTGGCACCAGCCGCCCGGGGCGGCGCCGAGGTCGAGCACGCGCGTGCCTGCGCGGATCAGCCCAAAGCGGTCGTCCAGCTCGATCAGCTTGAAGGCAGCGCGCGACCGCCAGCCCTGCTGCTGGGCGGCCACGACGTAGGGGTCGTTGAGCTGGCGCTGCAGCCAGTGCTGCTGCGCGGTGGTGCGGCCGCGCGCGGTGCGCAGCGAGACGGACACGGTGCGGGCACCCTGGGTGGTGTCGGCGGACTTGGAGCGGGGCGCCGCGCCGGACTTGCGCGCGGGGGCTCCGGGCCGGGCGGCGTGGGCCTTGGACTTGGCGGCGGTGACGCGCTTGGCGACCTTGGCGGCAGCGGCGCGGGCCTTCATGGAGCGCGCGGGGGCGGCGGTGCCGGAGCGCGGCTTCGCGGCCGCGGCGTCGGCGGCCGGCGCGGCGGAGGCCGGCGCGGCCTTGGTGCCCCGCGAGGGCCGGGCGGCAGCGGCCGTGCCGGATCGCCCGGAGGCAGCGGGCGCCGGCCGTGGCGTCGCCGAGCCGGACTTCGCGGGCGCGCGTGCGGCGGCACCGGTCTTCGCGGCGCCGCGTGTCGCCGCCCGCAGCATCTCGGCGCCGGACGGCGCGGCGCGGCGCGCGGGCCTGGCTCCGTCCGGCGCGGACGTGCTGGCGCCGGAGGTCCGCCTGCCCCCACCCCACGCGTCGGCGCGCGACCTCGGCGCAGGACCGGGCGCGGCGGTGCTGCCCTTCCTGGCGCGGCGCGGTGCGGTTCCGGACGCGCCCTTCGCGCCAGGGCGTCGCCGGCCGGGCGGCTTCGACAGCCCGCTCATGCCGTGTGCGCCGCCACCGGCAGCGCCGGCAGGGTGGCCGGAAGGCGCCGAGAGGGGCGGCGGGTGGCGTCGCGCATCATGCGCAGCAGCATGCCCTCGCGCAGGCCGCGGTCGGCCACCGTAACCTCGGCCGCCGGCCAGCGTCGGAAGATCGCCTCGAAGATCGCGCAGCCCGGCAGCACGAAGGCCGCGCGCTCCGGCCCGACGCACGGATGCTCGGCAAGTCCCGCCGGCCCCAGCGCGCGCAGCTCGCCCAGCGCCGCCAGCGCCGCCGCGCGCCCGAGCACCACCCCGTCGATCAGCGGCCGACGATAGCGCGGCAGCCCGAGCGCCACCCCGGCCAGCGTGGTCACCGTGCCGCTGGTGCCCAGCAGCCTCACGCCGCCGCCACGCATCTCCTGGGCGATGCGGTGCACGTCCTCGAACTGGGCCAGCCGCACGGCCACGTCGGCGAGCATCGCGGCGTAGCCCGCCTCGGTGTGGCCGCGCGCGCCGAACCGCTCGGCCAGCGTCACCACGCCCACCGGCAGGCTGGTGGTGCCGATCAGCTGCATCTCGCTGCCCGCGACCCTGATCCAGGCCAGCTCGGTCGAGCCGCCGCCGATGTCGAACAGCAGGGCCCGCCGGTCGTCCGGCCGGGGTGCCGCGGCCAGCAGCGGCGCGCAGCTTTCCAGCGCCAGCTCCGCCTCCTCGCGCGCGGTGATCACGTCGATGTCGAGCCCGGTCTCCGTGCGCACCCGGTCGAGGAACTCGGGCCCATTGACCGCGCGCCGGCATGCCTCGGTGGCGATGGCGCGCAGCCGGCGCACCGGGCGCCGCGCCAGCCGGGCGGCGCAGGCGTGCAATGCCGCCAGCGCGCGGTCCATCGCGACCGGGCTGAGCGCGCCGGTGTCGTGCAGCCCCTCGCCGAGACGCACGATGCGGCTGAAGCTGTCGATCACCCGGAACCCGTGCGACGCGGGCGCGCCCACCAGCAGCCGGCAGTTGTTGGTGCCGAGGTCCAGGGCTGCGAACGTCGTGGCGGGGTTGCGCCGCGGCGCCTGCGGGGGGAGCTCGACCATGGGCAGGGGCTTCCGCGCGGTTGACCTGCCATTGTGTTGCCCGCGACCGCGCGGGAGCAAGCGGCTTTTCCCCATGCCCCCGGGGCAGCGGGTTGTCGGCACGCCAGCGAGGTGGTAGGCAGCGAAATGCGTCCGACGCCGCTCGCGTGGCGACCCGGATTGGGGGATAGTTTAGCGGTAGAACTCCCGGCTCTGACCCGGGCAGCCTTGGTTCGAATCCAGGTCCCCCAGCCAGCCCAATGATTTCAATGCGTTAGGCCACTCGTCAGGGGTGCGGTCATCTTTGCTACACACCTCTGCCACATAACCCGATATCGGGAATGGGCATGCGCGGGCATCTGGTGCGGCGGGGCAGCACGTATCATTTTCGTCGTCGGGTGCCGGATTCCCTGCGTCCTGCGCTGGTATGCGTGAGATATCGCGCAGCTTGGGCACGGCATCGCCTAGGAAAGCCGCACAACTGGCGCATGATGCCTGGGCCGTGAGCGAGAGGGTTTTTCAGGCAATGCGTGAGCAGCCCGAGGCCGTAGGCCTGATTCGCAAGCTCCTGGAAGAGACCCCGGGGGACTCCCCCACAGCAGACGGCATCGAGGCCGAAATCCGAGGCGGAACCGGCGACGTGCTCAGTATAGTATACAGTGTGACGTGCGCGATGGCAGGAACCCTGTCAGAGACGGCAGTATCACACCTGATGCAGCATCTAAATCGGCTGCACCAAGTGCGCGTCGAAATGGTCGCCGGGGTCGAGTCCCAGGTCGCGCAGAGCACACAGCACCTGTCTGACCTGCAGGGTGCGATAGCCGCTGCACAGTCGGCTACCAGAACGCGCGATGCCGTAGAAGAGCGCCTAGGGTCGGTAGTGGCTAAGCTCGATGCGGAAGCAGGCAGAATAAGTGCTCGCATCACGACACTGTCGGCCGAACTCGACATCGAGAAGCGAGTGACTCAGCGTGTGCTCGACGGACCGCGGGCGGCACCGCCACCTGCCCTGCCCGCACCTGAGCCAGTGCCTGTGCCGCCGCGGGCACCTGCGAAGGCGAAGAAGCCGCTTTGGTCATCGCAGGTCGCCGCGTTCATACAGGAAAAGAGCCGCCGCGTGGACGGGCACGAAGGCTACGACCGCCAGACCCAGAGACAGACAGAGACGACGCTACGGCTTTGGACTGATGTGCTGGGCGACCGGCCCCTTGACACTTATGACGGTGCCGACGCGGGGGCTTTCCGGACCCTACTCCTGCGCCTGCCGTCCACTCACGGTAAGTCGTCGACCCGCATCGCGCCCCTTGAAGCGGCTCGCACAGCCGACGAACGACAAAGAGGCATCGACACCCGGAACGCGGCTCTGGCGAACGATGCGCCGCGTGAGCCAAGTGTCGTGCGTCTGTCGATGAAAACCGTAAAGCGACATTTCAGCACTCTGAGCCAATTCTGGGTGCATCAGAAACGCCTGGGGCATGTATCCGGCGACAATCTTTTCAGGGGTTGGGAGTATCAGGGGGTCAAACGAGATGCTATGAAGCGGACAGTATGGTCTGTAACTGACCTGATGCTGATGCTTACCGCGCAATGGATGAACGGAGACACGGCTTGGATTGTCGGTATAGCTATGCTAAGCGGCATGCGCATCGAAGAGATTTTTAGGCTCCGACCTGGTACTGACATAGTAGAGCGCGACGGCATCCTGTGCATGCATGTGCAGCCGCAAACCGTGCCGAGCCGCTGGACGCCGAAATCGGATGCCGGGTCGCGGCTCGTGCCCGTCCACTCCTGGCTGCTCGGCGCAGGATTTAGGGAGATGGTGGAGAGCCGACGCGCCGACGCCAGGCTTTTTCCCGGCGGCCCGGCGCGTGCATCGAGCGAAGACCTGTCGGCGCGTTTTGTGAAAGATTTCTCGCGCCGTAAATCAAACCTGGGTATCGGGGCCGACACGACGTTCCACAGCTTCCGCCACTCCGTCAGCACGATGCTCCGCAACGCCGCTTCGGACGTACGAGAGCCTTGGATTGACGCGCTCCTCGGGCACTCGGCTTCGAGCGGCAGCAGCCAGGGAGTAACATCATATCTGCACGGCATTAGCGCCAAGAATCTGAAGAATACAGTTGAGGCAGTGCGGTATTCTCCAGAAGTGCTCGAACATTTATCCGCAAATATCAATAAGTGACCCCGAGGTGATTGTTTCGTCATAGGAGTGTAAGCGCATGCAATTACAAAGACTTATGCAGATTTCCAGAAACCTGCTACTCAGCCGCATCGGCGGCACGTAATGGACCATCATGGGCGTTGCACGGGCAAGGCCGACCACGACCGAACAAGCGCGATGGCTTCGTCAACCTCTGCGCGACCAGGAACCGCTCGATAATGTGCGTACCATGGCGCCGTTATCGGAAAGTCGGACAACTCGCCACCGGCTTCGTCGACCCACCAAGGTTCTGGCGCATGGGAAAGGTCAAGCAGGAAGCCGCGTGTATTGGGGCTTTCGGCCGCCGCCTCGGATGACCGGCATAGGTATGCTGCCTGAACGGCCGCGGATCTGCTGCCCTGCGACTGCAGATGGAGGCCGGATTGGATTTGCTCCCGCAGCTCGCGCTCGAGCCGCGTACGAAGCTCAAGCGAAGGAGCGTTGTCCGACGATGGCTCATAGCCAGCCGCGGGTATGCCGAACGTCAAGGTTGCCGGTCGGACGGTGACCAGGAACCAGTAGATGTCATCCGGCTCGGGCATCGGTCGGTTCCCCAATCGGCAGCAAACATAGCCGCAAGCCGGGATCGGGCAACAAGCTTCTTCGTAGCTGCAGTCTCTGCAATCTCCTGGTGACTCGTGCGGGGTGGTGAACGGCGGCCCATCTCAGCTCATGCGACCAGGTGCCGCCCCTGAGCTTCGAGCCCGAGGCGCGCCCCAGCCTCCCCGGCCTGTCAACGACAGCGGCCGTCACTCCGGCCGACGTGCAGTCAGCGATGGCCCTACAAAGCCTGCGATTGCGCCAGGACCAGGGCGTGCCGGAGTGGGAATTGCGTCAGCCGTGACGAAAAGCGCGAGCGGCCATACTCAAGCGGATGAGCCGTCACACCCGACCAAGCGTTTTTGCGCACGAGAACCTCGGTAGGCAGACTGGCGCCATGACGACCTCGCTTTCCGCACGCCTCGATCGTGCCCTCGACATCCTGCCGCGCTCCCACCCCGGACCGGGCGGCGCAGCCGCCGTGCTGCGCGACGGCGAGGTCCTGGTCCGCCATGCCTGGGGCTGGGCCAACGCCGAGCGACGCATCCCCTTCACGCCGCGAACCCTGTTCCGCATGTGCTCCATCACCAAGCAGTTCACCTGCAGCCTGGTGCTCGACGCCTTTCCGGATTTGTCAGTGCTGGACGGCGACGTCGCGGCCCGTCTGCCCCTGCTGGAGGGAACAGCGCCCGGGGCGCTGCACCTGTGCCACAACCAGTCCGGCCTGCGGGACTACTGGGCGCTCGCCATGCTGCACGGCTCGCCCGCGGAGGCGCCGTTCGGAGACGCCGAGGTGGACCGCATCATCGGTTCGACCAGGACGCTGCAGTTCGCGCCAGGCACCCGTTACTCCTATTCGAACGGCAACTTCCGCCTGCTGTCGGATGTCCTGCAGGAACGCACCAGGCGCAGCTTCTCCGAGATGCTGCGAACCTGCATCTTCGACCGCGTGGGCATGGGAACGGCGTTTCTCGCCGCCGACACCCGGGCCATGCCGGACGGCACGGAAGGCTACGAGGGCACGCAGGTCACTGGGTTCCGCGCCGCCGAGAACCGCGTCCTGTGGACCGGCGATGCGGGGCTCGGCGCCAGCCTGGACGACATGATTGCCTGGGAACGCCACATCGACGCGACCCGCGACGAGCCCGACAGCCTCTACGGCCGCCTTTCCGCCCCGACCACCTTCGCCGACGGCGCACTGGCCGAGTACGGCTTCGGCCTGAACCGGCGCGCCGAGCTGGGCCGCGCGGCCACCGGGCACGGCGGGGCGCTGCGGGGATGGCGCAGCCACCGCCTCCATGTGGCGTCCGAACGCGTCTCCGTCGTCGTCATGTTCAACCACCTGTCCGACGCGCACGAGGCGGCCGTGACCCTGCTCGCCGCCGTGCTGGGCGAGGACCGGCCGCGGCCCGACGCGACCCTGCCCGCGCCGGAGTGGCTGGGCGCCTACGTCGAGCCGGAGACCGGGCTGTCCGCGCGCATCGACGCGCCGCATGCCGGTCAGGTGCGGCTGCGTTACGGCCACTCGGCGGAGCGGCTCGACCTGCAGGCCGACGGCACGGCAGGCCACGAAGGCACGCGGCTAAGGCGGCACGACGGCGGGCTCCGCATGGAGCGTCCGCACGAGAACCAGGTCTCCTTCCTGCGCCCGTGCGACGGTGCTCCTGCCCATGACGTTGCCGGTTTCTACCGCTGCGAGGAACTGGGAGCCGACTTGACGGTCTCTGACGCCGGACGAGTGCTCTACGGCGCCTTCTCCGGATTCCTGGGCCAGGGACGCATGGAGATGCTGGAGCCGGTTGGTCCGGACATGTGGGTCCTTCCCTGCCCGCGCGCGCTGGACCATACGCCCCCGGGCGACTGGACGCTGGCCTTCAGGCGCGAGGGAGACGGCCGGGTCGGCGGTGTCGATGTCGGCTGCTGGCTTGCAAGGCGCCTGTCGTACGAACGCATAGGCTGACGACGGGTGGGGGAACATCCGGCCCGACGCTATATGGCCAGCAGCTCCTTTAACGCCTCAGCCCCGGTGACCACACGCGGCACCTTGTTCTGCCCGCCCAGCTTGCCCCGCCCCTCCATCCAGCGCGCGAAACTGCCCGGCGGCAGCAGTTGGACATCCGGGTCGCGCAGACCGAAGCCGTCCCCGCGATGGGCGGCATAGTCGTCGTTCAGGCAGCGGAGCACCGCGTCCAGCGCCTCCGCGAACACGGTGGCATCGCATGGTCCGTCGAGCTCGACGGCGAACAGGTGCCCTCCACGCGGGTCGACGGCCCCAGGCGGCAGCGGCGCCGCGCTGTAGTCCACGACGCCGCGACCCAGCGTCCGCGCCGCCTGGCTGACAGCGGTGTCCAGTTCGGAGCCGCTCAGGTGCTCGCCCGCGACCGATAGCGACCACGAGGTGCGTCCGGTCACCAGGACGCGCGGCGGATCCAGCGAAACCAGCCGCACGACGTCGCCGAGCACATACGACCAGAGACCCGCGTCGGTGGTGAGGACGAGCGCGTAGTCCTGCTCGAGTTCGGCGTCGCCGACACAGCGACGCTCCGGGTTGGGCGTGTCGAGGTCGGCGGGTCGCACGAACTCGAAGAACAGTCCGCGGTCCAGCACCAGACGCAGACCCTCGCCATTGCCCCGGTCGGCCACGGCGATGAAGCCCTCGCTCGCCGCGTACACCTCGCGCGTCGACGCCGCGCCGCCCTCCAGAAACCACGCGAACCGGTCGCGATAGGGCGCGAAGCCGACGCCGCCATGCACGAGCAGTTCGAGCGCGGGAAACAGGTCGCGCAGCCGCGCACCCGGCGGACGCAGCGCTGCAGCGGTCTCCAGGAACAGCAGCATCCAGCTCGCGGTGCCGGAGATGCTGGCCACCGGCTCGCAGAGAGCCGCAGGCGCCAGCCCCGACATCTTGGCGCGCCAGTCGGTGACGCGGGCCATCGGACCCCGGGGAAGCACCCGCCCCCTTGCCCAGAGCGGCTGCCGTGCCGCGGCGACACCGGACAGGTCGCCCGCCCGGATGCCCGGCGCCAGCGTTTCCAGAGCCGTCGAGCCGCCGAGGAACACGCCGGTTCCGCCCAGTACCTTGCTGTCCGGCCGCCGTGCGAAGTGCCACGCCAGCACGTCGAGGGCCGCACGGCCGTTCGACCGGAGCATGGCGGCGCTGAGCGGGATGCGCTTGGTCGAAGCCTGCGTGGTGCCTGAGGAGTTGGCGAAGTAGCGGATGCGCCCTGGCCAGGTGGCCCCGCCCACATATGGGAACCGCGGTTCCCACCACTCGCGCCAGAACGCCTCATACAAGCGCAGCGGGACCTGGCGCCGGTAGTCCTCCACGCTGCGGATCGAGGCGAACCCGTGCGCCTTGCCGAACTCGGTGCGGCGGCCAGAGCGGAGCAGGCGGGCCAGGGTCCGTCGCTGGGTGCTCACGGGGTCCTGCCTGTCCAGCACCGCCCGGCGCCAGGAGGCCCAGAGCTTCAGGACAGGCGTTGGGTCAGGCACGGGAAGCCGTGAGAAGACCGGCGTCACTGCCCGCTCCTGCATCGGAAGGCCCGCCCGCCACGCGTGGCGGGCCGAACTCGGTCGTCGCGTGCGGGAGTATACTTCACCCGCACATCGCGTCCCCTCCAAACCCCTGGCGGGCTATCGGGAAGACTGCGCGGGATGCCGGATTCATCTCAGGAACGCCGGACGCCAGGGCCGTCGAAGACACCGCGCAGGAAGCGCTCGAGATCGGCGTTCGACTTCGCCACTACCGCCTCGTCGCGTCCGATGGGCCAGGGACGATCGCCGGTGCAGGAGGCGAGCACGATGCCGCGCATCAGGGGGTTGCTCATGGAGACTCCTGTCTTGGCTTCGTGGACCCTGCCGAGCCGGTCCACTTCGAACCGGCAGTCGGCGAGGTGGCGACCGATAAGCCGCGGCTTCATCTCGCCGTCCCACTGGTGGACGGCGTTCGGGTAGGAGACGACGGTCACTGCGCTGCCGCCGCCACGGAGGTCGCGGGCGATTTCGGCGCAGCGGTCGGCGTGGATGAGCTCGTCCCGGCCGCCGTAGAGCATGAACAGCGGAGCGCCGGTGGTCCGGCTGTCGTCGAAGCGGGCGATGCAGGGCGCGTAGAGGGCGACATGCGCGACGAAACGCGGCCCGTTCGGGTCCAGCCGGTCGGCGATGATGTCGTACAGGGCGTAGGTCGTCGCCATGCCGCCGTAGGAGAAGCCCATCAGCGCGACATGGGAAGCGTCGATGTCGCTCCGCGCCGCGAGCGCCTTCAGCCCGGCATAGGCGTCGGCGTCGAACATCGTCTCCGTGATGTGCAGGGCGCGGCCGATGAACGAGGTCGCGAGGTCGGTGCGCGAGGCGTAGGTCTCGACGACCAGCACAGCAACGCCCAGCTCAGCGAGCGGCAGGCCGTAGCGGTAGCCGCGTTCCTCGTAGTTGCCGACCGAGCCGTGCAGGAGCACCACCGCGGGCACCTTGTGGGAGGCGGAGGCGCCTGGCGGGAGATAGAGCTGGGCGCGTACGCTGCGGGAAGCGGATCGGCCGAGGTCCGCCGGGGTGAACGGGTCGCTGCTGGCCAGCGTGACGTCGACGGGCGCCACGTCATGAACCGCCTCCGGGTCTGGCCAGGGCCCGTCCAGGGTTCCGGCGAGGGCGGGCGCCAGGGCGGCTGCCCAGCAGAGGAGGACCACGGCTGACACCCTCGCCGCGCGGGACAGCCGGAGCTGCAAGGGAGCTGAGCGGGTCATGGACAATCCTCCGGTTTGGAAGGCCGCCTGAACGAAGCCGACGCGGCCCGCTCTACGACCTCGGGGCCCCGTCGAACAGGTTGTGCTTCCCGCCGCGATGTCCCCCCCGTGGCATATGGACCCGCCCCGGGCTTCGACGGCGCCGCCACCGTTGCATTCATGGGCGATACCTTCGGGTACGGAGCCTCCCGATGCGCCGCGCATCCAATTCCCGCGTTCCACCCGATATGCTCGCGATGCCGCGGAGCCCGACGATGCCGTTCATGACCCCCGCCGACATCGACGCCCTGGGCCCGGAGCCATCGCCATCCCCGGGCAGCGCTTCCCCGCTCGACCGCGCCCGCGCCCGCATGGTCGAGACGGGCCAGTGGTCCGCGAGCCAGACCATGGGACGGCGGTGGGCGATCGGCTGCGTGGCGCTCGAGGTCACCCAGCGCTGCAACCTGGACTGCACGCTGTGCTACCTGTCGGAGGCGTCGGAAGCGGTGCACGACGTGCCGCTCGCCGAGCTGTTCCGGCGCATCGACGTGATCCGCGACACCTACGGCGAGAACACCGACGTCCAGGTGACCGGCGGCGACCCCACGCTGCGCAAGCGTTCCGAACTGGTTGCGGTGGTCCGACGCCTGCGCGAGCGCGGACTGCGCCCTTCCCTGTTCACCAACGGCATCCGGGCTACGCGGGACCTGCTGGCCGAGCTGGCCGAGGCCGGGCTGGTGGATGTCGCCTTCCACGTGGACACCACCCAGCAGCGCAAGGGCTTCGCGACCGAGGCGGATCTCGACGTCCTGCGACAGGACTACGTGGAGCGGGCACGCGGGCTGCCCTTGTCGGTGTTCTTCAACACCACCGTGCATCCGGGCAACCTCGACCAGGTTCCGGACGTGGTGCGCTTCATGGTAGCCAACAGCGACGTCGTGCGCCTAGCCTCGTTCCAGCTTGCCGCCGACACCGGGCGCGGCACGCAGCGCGACGGCTTGCAGCAGATCACGAAGGACAACGTGGCCCGGCAGATCCAGCGCGGCGCCGGGGCGCGGATCGCCTTCGACACCCCGGGCGTGGGCCATTCCGAGTGCAACCGCTACGCCATGACCCTGGTGGCGAACGGCAGGGTCCACGACCTGTTCGACGACAAGGCGCTGATGACCGAGATGCTCGGCGCCACCAGCGGCCTGCAGTTCGACCGCACCAGCAGGCGGCGGGCGGCGGCCACGCTCGCGGGGTGGCTCGCCCGTCATCCCCGGATGGTGTTGCGCGGCTCCGGTTGGGCGGCCCGGAAGCTCTGGGCGATGCGCCACGACCTGCTCGCCAGCCGCACCCGGGTCGGCAAGCTCAGCTTCTTCATCCACGACTTCCTGGATGCCGAGGGCCTCGACCGCTGCCGGGTGGATGCGTGTGCCTTCATGGTGGCGACCGCGGACGGCCCGATCTCGATGTGCCTGCACAACGCCCGGCGCGACCGGTTCCTGCTCAAGCCGTTCCGCCTGCCGACCGCGGACGGTGAGGTGCTGTGGGACCCACTGGCCGGACACCCCGCCCTGGGTACCGGCCGCCCGCGCCGCCTGCCGCTCAAGGGACGGGCGCGCCTGCCGGTCGAGGGGACACCGGGCCGGTGAAGCGTCAGCTCGGCTGCCTGGTGCTGCTGCTGGTCGCAGGACAGTGCGGCGCGGTCGCTTCCCCGGCCGTCACCGGGGACATCGCCTGGGTGACGGTGCTGTCACGGTTCGTCGACGACCGGGGCCGGGTCGACTTCCGCGGCCTGGCACGCGACGGGCACGACCTCGACGCGGCCGTCGCAGGCATCGCGGCGGTGGCGCCCGGCAACGCCGCCGCCGCATTCCCGACGCTGGCGGAAAGGCTTGCCTTCCACGTCAACGCCTACAACGCCCTGGCCATGGAGCACGTGGTCCGACGCGGCATCCCGAGGCACCTTTCGCTGCTGGGCCGCCTCGGCTTCTTCGTGCTGTCCAGCGTGACCGTCGGCGGCCGGTCGATGTCGCTCTACGACTACGAGAACGAGGTGATTCGCCCGCTCGGCGACGAGCGCGTGCACTTCGCGCTGAACTGCATGTCAATCTCCTGCCCGCGCCTGCCGCGCACCCCGTTCCACGCCGCCTCGCTGGACCGGGAGCTGGACGCGGCCGCCCGCGGGTTCTTCGCGGAGACCCGCAACGTGCAGATAGACGACGTCCACCATGTCGTCCTGCTGTCCTCCATCCTGTCGTTCTACAAGTCAGACTTCCTGGCGCACGCTCCGAGCCTCGTCGACTACGTCAACCGCTATCGCGCGGAGCAGGTGCCGGTCGGCTACCGCGTCGAGTTCATCCCCTACGACTGGACCATCAACATCCAGCCGGGGGCGCCCTAGGCGTCCTATCTCCGGAGTAGCGCGACGGCGAGCAGGACGGCCACTCCGAGCCAGACGGTGCGGGACAGCGCCTGCAGGACGAGGAAGTCGTCCCGCGCCTCCGCAGGGCTGTCCCGGCGAAGGAAGGTCCGATACTCGACGTAATGCCAGTAGGGAACGCCGACGCACCAGAGCAGGAAGACGTGCCAAAGCACCGGTCGCGCGGCATCCTCGTCCCACAGGGTCACGACCAGCCAGCAGACGAGACCCAGGCCCGCCAGGGCCATCGCAGGCCTGACGAGTTCCGCCAGGTGCCTCATGCCGCCCCGCGAATAGTCAGCGACAGCGCCCCTGTCACCAGTGCCGCCCGTTCGGTCACTTTTGGCACCGGCATTCTCCAGGACAGGTCACGGCTTGTGGATCGGCGTGGAAATTTGGCTCTGACGCACCTTCGCTGACGACAACCAAAATCCTGCTCGGCGAAGTGCCGTTGCGGTTGCCTGGAACCGATTTGGTTGGAAAACCGTGGTAGAAAACCAGGCGAGTGACACCGATAGGCTGGTTTTTGCTCGTTTGGCACCCTGCGCCTGCCGTGATCAGCAAAGGTGCGTCAGAGCCAATATTGAACGCCGATTGACACATGAACACGTCTACCCGTCCGCGGCGCAACGTGGTGCTCCAGGCCGGGGACGCGCAGGCGCCGCTGCTCGAGGTTCCCGCGCAGGAGAGCGTGGCCGGACGCATGCTGGGAGCTGTTCAGCCGGGCGTTGCCACCGCGTAGATGGGCACCCTTTCGCGCGCCTCGAACGCCGCGTCCAGCAGCAGCGCCAGCATGGCCTCGCCCGGCGCCTCATCCCGGGATGCCAGCAGGGCCAGACCGGCCGCGTCGCCTGTGTTGTCGCGGGCGTCGGTCAGCACGGCGACCAGGGCGCGCCCGTCCTCGTCATGCAGGTCGAACACGCCCCCCGGCCCGCGCGACAGGGTGAGGAGGAACGCCGGGGCGGCACCCAGGCCGGAAAGGGCGTGACGAGCGACAAAAGGGAGCAGGTCGGCGATGTCGGCGACGGGGCGGCGCTCGGGCATGTCACTCTTCCAGGGCGGCATCCATTGCGCCGGTCCGTCCGCGCCATTTCAGGGTCGCCTTGGAACCTGACCCGTAAGCTTCCTGAAGGCACCGACGCTCCCGCTTGACCCTGGAGTGCGGCTCGATCAGGCGGTGCGATGCGAACTGCAACACGAAGACCTGCCGCCACGACGCGTTCTCTTGGCGACCTGAACGGACGCTCGTAGCGCCTTAACGGCAGCATGGGCTAGTGGGCCACTCTCCTGGCCTCGAAAGCGCACCTCAGCTCGTCATAGGCATCATCCGGCGGCAATCGCTCGCTCTCGATCATCCCGTTCCTCCATCCATGCAGATAGGACCGCGATCTGGTGTGGATCATGACCCGGGTTCCACTGAAGCCATCCAAGTAGCCCTCCAGAACCTCGCCATCGTCTAGCGTCCTGAAGTCCGAGATAGTCCGAACCGGCTCCTCACGAGACATTTCAACCCCGATGTATCTCTGTATCAAACCGATCATGGCAGCTACGTGGCAAACCGCTCTGCAAGAGCAATCCTACCAGCGGCCGAGGTCAACTTGCACGCGGACCTGCTGAAACATGACGCTTGACGCCAATTTTTAGGCGTCTCTTTTCCGAGAAATGTTCCGCAAGTGACGAGTCAACAATCCTTGGTTGCTGCACCGCAATCCTTCCAAATTAGGTCCAGCAGGCGCCGTCGAGTGCACGACAGACGCAATGCAGGTATATTTAGAAGGAGCACGTGCCGTGAGCAGTTCTTTGATCCAGGCTGCCGAACCGTCCGCCGGGCTGATCAAGTCAGCCGTGGCGTCGAGGAGCCGCAATAAGGTCTACAAGGCCGTTGTCGCTCTCGATGCACAAACCCGCCGAGATGCCTTCGCGCTGAGGCATTCGAGCTACCTGGACTCCGGTTTCATCGAGCCTCGCGCAGGAGGATTGTTCCGTGACGACTTCGACGACCTGAAGAACGTCGCCACGATCGTCGTGTATGACGAGGGGCGGGCGGTCGCATCGGTCCGTGTCTGCTTCATGTCGAGGACGTGCCGGGATGCACCTGCCCACCATGCCTTTCCGGACGAGGTCGACGCGATCCTGTCGGATGCTTCCCAAAATCGGAGAAACTTCGAGATCGCCGAGATCACCAGATTGGTGCGCAGCCCGGATGCCGCGAACGACCAGGGTCTCGTGTTCCTGTTGTACAGGCTGGCAGGACACCTGGGGATAAGACGGGACGTCCAGGTGATACTTTCCAGCGTGCGTCGCAACCATATCCCGTTCTATCGCAGGATAGGGTTCGAGGAGGTCGTCGGTCCCAGGGCATACCCGGGACTGAACTGCCCGATGCATCTGCTCAAGTGCTCAAGGGCCGAGTACGATCGCGTGAGGGCGACAATCCCGCTCATGAATCCCGCCGCAGCGCCCCAATGCATGTTCGACGGTTTCGAATCCGGTCGGCCAATCGCCATGCCGCTCGCGTGCTCCGCGTGAGGACGCCATGATGATCGGAAGGTGGATGATGGTCCTGACGTCGCTGATCTGCTTCGGATCCTTCACTTGGGCAGTCAGAGGGCATTTCCGCCTGCAACGCCGAATGCCGCCAGGCATGCAAGTGGTCTCGCTCGCAAGCCTGGCCGCCATGGCCTGGTTCCTGGCACGGATGCTGTCCGGCGGCGTCGTGACGTTCTGGATGGCTCCTGTGGCGATGATCGCCGCGGCCTTCGTCCTGTTCTGGTGGACCGTGAAGGTCACCAGGCCGCGGCGGCTGACGCTGGCCTTCGATGACGACCTGCCGATCTTCCTCCAGCAGGGAGGGCCATACCGGCGCATCCGTCATCCATTCTATGCGTCGTACATCCTGTTCTGGATCGCGACGAGCCTCGCGACGCCGGGACTCCTGCCTTGGATCGTCCCGATAGCCTTCGGGGCGACATACGTGGTGGCGGCAACCAAGGAGGAGGCCAAGTTCATGGCGTCTCCGCTGGCCCTGGACTACGCCCGCTATCGTTCGACCACGGGTATGCTGCTACCATTGGGGTGGCAACGCCCGAAAGGCTGAGCCACTTCGGTCGAAGATCCTCCGGCAAGGGGACCTCGGACGGAGGAAAGACGGAATGAGGGGCATGGGGTGCGCGTGACGTCGCGGTGGATGATCTCTGCTACCAGGTTCACGCGGACAAACGGCTTCCCGAAGGCCTGCCTGGAATACCTGCGCCAGGCTCGCTTGAAGCCGCTGCCACTGGTCCGCCAGGCTTTCGGTTCCGATGTCCAGCGCGAGCAGCTCAAGCTGCTGGCGCTGACCATCGGCCTGTTTGCCGTTGTCGGCACGACCAGTGACGCCCTGCTCGTGATCGAGTTCCGCCCGAACTTCAACCTTCTGTCGGGCACGATCAGTATCGCCATCCCTGCATTGTACATCAACCTTGTGGCGGAGGCATTACGCTGGAAACGGTCCGACGATAACAGACTGTTCCTGAGAAATTCCGTGATCAGCTTCGCCTTCCTTGGTGTTGCCTGGGCCATGCTGGTCAACCTGTTGTCGATAGGAGCCGGACCCAGCCAGAAAGGCCTCATCGACGGCATGTTGATCGCTCTCGTCTCGACGCCGATGGTGGCTGCACCCCTGTCGGCGGCGGCCGCGTTCTGGATACCGAACGCGATCGCCGGGGTCATCATCCTGACCACGCCAGGCGAGACTTCCGACCTTGGTCTCCTGGCCTGTTTCCTGGGCTACGCGACCTTCACGCTGGCCGCGATCGTGATAGTCAACAGATGCCTGCTTGAGCGGTCGATAGGCCGCATAATGCTGGAGCAGCAGAATCAGACCATCGGTGTGTTCCTGCGGGATTACGAGGAGAATGCGGCGGACTGGCTGTGGGAGACCGATCCGGAACTGAACCTGCAGAACGTCTCACAACGCCTCGCGGAGGTTGCCCGTCAGCCGCGGGCGCTGCTCGAAGGATCCTCGCTGCTCGATCTCCTGAAAGTCGACACCGATTGCCAGGAGAGTCTGGCGATAAGGGACCTGTTCCGCGAGCGAAGTCCCTTCCGGAACCTGAGCCTGACAGTGAAGGTCGAAGACGAGACACGTTGGTGGGCCATCACCGGACGGCCGGTCGTCGACGACGGGGCACGCTTTCGGGGGTATCGCGGCATAGGCTCGGACGTGACCGAGGTTCGCCGCTCGGAGGAACGGGTCAGATACCTCGCCATGCACGACAGTCTCACGGGCCTGGTCAATCGCCAGTCCTTCATGGACAGCCTGCATGCCATCCATGCTCAGGTGGTGGCGGCTGAACAGGGGATCACGTCGGCAGGCATACCGGACGAGGATCGGTTTGCGATCCACCTCCTGGACCTTGACCGCTTCAAGAACGTGAACGACACCTTCGGGCATGCGGTGGGGGACGCCCTGCTCCGCGCCGTCGCCGATCGCCTTCGCGGCTGCGTGCGAAGCGGAAGCATCATCGCGAGGTTGGGAGGCGACGAGTTCGGGATAGTCTCCTGCGTCGCGGACGCGGTCGAAGCCTCAATGCTGGCCCAGCGCATCATAGAGACCTTGAACCGTGACTATGCATTGGCGGGTGGTCGCCAGACGATAGGCGTGAGCGTCGGCGTCGCTTTCGTCACGTCCGGTGAGGCGACGCCTTTCGACCAGGTGCGCCAGGCTGACCTCGCCCTCTACGCCGCCAAGGCAGCGGGGCGCGGAGTTTTCCGCTTCTTCCATGCGGAAATGGACGCCGATCACCGTGACCGGCTGACCCTCCAGGCCGACCTAGAGGCGGCCATCCATGAAGGTGCCCTCAGTCTCGTCTACCAGCCGATACTGGACGTCCGGAGAACCAGGGTCGCCTCGCTCGAGGCGCTCTGTCGCTGGGTCCATCCGTCGCTGGGCCCGATAAGCCCTTCGAGGTTCATCCCGCTCGCGGAGGAAGCCGGTCTCATCGTCCGGCTGGGAGAGTGGACGCTTGCGCAGGCCTGCCACGAGGCATCGGGCTGGCCTGCCGACATCCGGGTAGCCGTCAACGTCTCGCCCTTGCAGATCACCGGAAGCCAGTTCCAGACCGTGGTCGCCAGGGTGCTGTCGGACAGCGGCCTCCCTCCCGGGCGTCTCGAACTGGAGCTTACGGAGCATGCCTATCTCGACGCGACCGAGCGCACCCTGCAGGTGCTGCAGGCGCTTCGCGGGAGCGGCAGCAGGCTTGTCCTGGACGACTTCGGAACCGGCTATTCCTCGATCAGCTATCTGGCCAAGTTCAAGTTCGATGGCATCAAGATGGATGCGAGCTTCATCCGGAACCTGGAGGTAGATCCCACGAAGGCCGCCGTCGTACGGGCGGTTGCCCAGCTTGCCGCCGACATGGACATCCCCATCACCGCCGAAGGAGTGGAGAACGTCCGGCAGGAGCAACTGCTGCTCCACTATGGCGTCACCCACCTGCAAGGCTATCTCATCGGGCATCCGATGGAGGCGCGGCACGTCGCCGACTTCCTGCTGAAGGAAAGCGCGTCGGATGCGATGGCCGAACGTGCCCGATGACGGCACCGGGACCCTCGGTCGACCTCGGAGCGTTGCGGAAACCAACATCGTTGGCGCAGTCGGCAGGCGTGTGCCCGTCAGCCTTTCAGCCTTCGGAGCCAAGCAGCGGGCCCGATGTCGTCGATGTTCCGGACTGGTGAGATCGCCATGGCGATGACCGCACCTACCGCGCGTGCCTGGAGTGCACCGGTAACCAGGGCTACGGGACGGCCGATCCGAGGGTTATAGCCGGGCCACACCACCGCTGCCGCAGGCAAGCCGCCCATAGACGTTTCGTCCGATCCCGTCTTCCGTGGCGACTGGACGTGCTGGAACCGATGCGGGGTATAGTTCGCGGCGGTCCCGGACGTGATCGCGGTGCAGCCCGGCAAGCGCGCCGCGACGCCGATGTGTCCGGGTCGAAGGTAACGCTACAACGATGGCTGTTCGAGCCTGGCCCGGCCCGAGACATCGTATCGGCCGGACAGAGGAGCGACCCTGCCACGACGCTGTTCCGCGGCCTTTGCGCGCGCCTTTCCCATCACCCCGGCGGACGAGCACGGGCGGGTCGACGTCGAGACGTTCCGGGTGCTGCTCGGGCGGCTGACGGAGGCGGGGGTTCCCTCCATCGGTGTCCTGGGCAGCACCGGAACCTACGCCTATCTTACCCAGACAGAGCGACGCATGGCCGTCGAGGCGGCGGTGGACCAGGTGGGCGGCCGGGCCTCGGTGCTGGTCGGCATCGGGGCGTTGCGGACCGACGAGGCGGTGCAGCTCGGTCGCGACGCCAGGGAGACCGGAGCCGACGGGGTACTGCTCGCGCCGTTGTCCTACACGCCGCTGACCGAGGACGAGGTGTTCACCCACTTCGTCACCGTGGCGGAGGCGGTCGGCTTGCCCCTGTGCGTGTACGACAACCCCGGCACCACGCACTTCACCTTTCGCCCGGAACTGGTCGCCCGCCTGAGCCGGGTGGCGAACATCGTCGCGGTGAAGACTCCCGCGCCGGAGCCCGCCGCGCTGCCCGCCAGCCTGGGCGAGCTGCGCGCCTGCACCTCGCCCGGCTTCTCGGTCGGGCACAGCGTGGACTGGAAGGCGGCGGAGGCGCTGCTGGCGGGCGGCGACGCCTGGTACAGCGTCGTGGCGGGGCTGTTCCCGGCCGCATGCCTGTCCCTTGCCAAGGCTGCGCAGGCTGGAGACGGGTCCGAGACTCGCGCTCTGGACGCGCGCCTCCAGCCACTGTGGGACCTGTTCGTCGAACACAGTGTCAATCGGCGTTCAATATTGGCTCATCCGCAGGCTCGGTGCAGGTTGTTGTCATGCGGCACGGACCAGGCGTGCCCTGAGCAGGTCGAGCTTTGCTCGCCCATAGCCTTGGCGTTTGACAAGCTT
>JAABUH010000260.1_pt1 | contig 81287 bp, 76 predicted proteins | sample 5559121 | NCBI WGS metagenome assembly JAABUH01 (sample SAMN10711871, study PRJNA513364) | rock metagenome | isolation source: Antarctica rocks | place: Antarctica: Victoria Land, Battleship Promontory nord | collected 2015-12-28
GAGCCGGCGCCTCAGTAAGGACTACGAACGGCTCCCGGCAACGGGCGAGGCACTCATTTACATCACCATGTCGCGGATCATGCTCCGTCGTCTGGCTCGCTCATGACCCTTTTCAGACAGTTTCTAGAGGAGAAAGGATAGACCATGGCTGCTACTATTTCACCTGGATTCCAGAAGCTACTATGCGAGCCGGCGTACTGCGAAATTGCCACCTTGATGGCTGATGGATCGCCGCAAATCACGCAAGTGTGGGTGGATACCGATGGCGAACATATTCTGATCAACACGGCAGATGGACGCCAGAAAGCGCGGAACGTGCGGCGCGATCCTCGTGTTGCGGTCAACGTCGTTGATCCCGGCAACGCGTGGCGTCTTGGCTCCGTGCGCGGCACGGTGACCGATATAACCCCTGAGGGAGCAAACGAGAACATCGATCGGTTGGCATTGAAGTATCTTGGCCAGGAAAAGTACCCGTTCCATCAGCCGGGAGAGACGCGGGTGATTCTCAAGATCAGGCCAGACAGGATCAATGAACAGGGCTTGGATGACTCGGCGGGTCAGTAAGCAGGTCGAGGCTCAACTCTTCTAACGAACGCAGGACCACATCCGCCTGAGCGAGCGCCGCCTCGCTCGGCGGATAGTGGGCGTTGGGCACCGCGATGACATACATGCCGGCGGCCCGACCGGCCAAGATGCCGGCGGAGGAGTCCTCGAAGACTGCGATCTCGGCGGGCGGGACGTTCAGCTGGTGGGCAGCGGCCAGAAAGACATCGGGCGAGGGCTTGCCACGGCCGGTCCTGTCCGCTGAGACAATGGTCTGGAAGCAGTCGCGGATGCCCGCCTCCCCGATGGCGTGCTCGATCAACTCGGGCGGCGATGAGGATGCAATCGCCAGCGGATAGTGAGCGGCGAGCCGATGAACTGCTTCAATCGCGCCGGGTAGCAGCGGAAGTTGCTCGCGATACAGATCGCGCATGTGCTGAGAGACGCCCGCGATAATCTCGGATGGTGGTATGGAGACACCGCATCGTTCCAGGATCCGGGCGGTCCACTCCGGGGAGTTAGCGCCCTTGACGGTGAGTTCATCCTGGGGCCGCCAGTCGCAACCCAGAGCACGGCAGTACTCGGCACGTGCTCGTTCCCAGTAGGGCTCCGAATCCAACAGCAGACCATCCATGTCGAAGATGACAGCGCGGATCATGAGCATGCTCTCTGTGGGCGGAGGAGTCTGCGCTGACATAAGGGCGATGGCGCCGGATTACTCTGTGGCGTCCGATTAGCCGCCATGTGTGCGGTCACGGGTCCATGCGGCATTGGAGCCTCCTCCGTATTCTCCTTGATCGGGCAAGCAGCGCACGGATCGACCTGCACGTGATAGGGTGAGGCGAACAATCGTTCCGGCTTTGGGGAGAGAGGCGGATTCTATGTCATTGCCTGCACGGCGGCGCTCACGCGGATCGCTGGCTCGCCAACTCCTGTCAGTTCTGGTTGCCTTTTTTGTCGGCCGCCTGGTGGCCTATCGATTCCTGCCTGGCTCGACTGGCTTGTGGCTTCATGTGCTCGTGCTTATCGTGGTCTACCTGGCGGTGTATGTGGTGCTCTTTCGCCTGCTGGCGACGCTCGACCCGGTTCGCGGCTCCGATGGTGAGGACGGCTGTGGTCAACGTTAGGTGTGCCCCGCGGCGCGCCTGATCTTGGGGCCTGCTGACCGGCTGCTCCTGTTTACCCTCGACGGCCATGGGCCAGGCAAGGGCTTCTTCGGGGCGCTCGCTGACTCGCCTGGATGCGGGCATCTCACGTTCGCTCGCGGCATGAAACGTGCGCGTAGGCGCTAGAGAGTGTAGCCGTTATGGATGTGCAACTCGAAGGAGAGTGTAATGCTGGATGGCTTGATACAGCAATTCGCCGGTGGTGGCGGGGATCAAATGGCGGAGTCCGAACTTCATGGTGGAGTGGGTCAGATGCTTTCCACGTCGCCCAGTGAGCACAGTGCCGGCGCCATTGGGGAAGCGCTGAGCACTCTGGGCGGGAGTGGGTTCGGTCAGAGTGTCGCCCAGGGCGCGGCGACCGGCACCCCTGAGGAGCGCAGTGGTTTGGGCGGGATGTTCATGAGCGCTATTTCACAGGGGGGCGGGTCACCGAGCAACGTGCTTTCACAACTGGGTATCGGCAGCGGCGGCTCGGGGTTCAATCCGTCCGAATTAGGCAGCCTGGCTCAATATGCCGGCGACAACCATGGTGGAGCGCTGTCGAGCATCCTGGGCAGCCAGATGGGTGGCGGAGGGGGGGGGGGGGCTGGGAGCATGCTGAAGCTGCTGGGCAATCCCATGGTCCGCACTATTGGAATGAATTTGGCTAAAAGGTTGATGTAGCTGCGTCCCCCTCCCCCAGACCCCTCCAGGGTTCATGAATGGACAGTTTCACACTGCACGGGCCCCGCCAGGATGCGTAGCATCGATCTTCAGATCGTCTGGTTGAGGCGCCGCGCGGGAGCGCCGGCGCCGGCCCACCGCAGTACCATGTTCCCGATTCTCGCCGCCTCAGGCCCAGCGTCCGACTGACACGCTCCTCCCCGGCGCAACTCCGAGGTCGCATGCACACAGGTCCGGTCTCCTACCACGGAGCGGAGCAGGGAAGCACACTCGTGGATGGCTCGGGCACCCCAGCCCGACAGCTCGGTTGACGAGGAGCATGGTGGGACGGCCCAGGACCGGCGCTGCCGCGCGGTCCTTCCCTTGACGACCTGAAGGTCGATACTACGGTGGATGGACGGTGGATCGCTAGGGTGGATGGATGGTGGATCGCGGCCGGGCAGCGAACTGGGACGGACCCATCCCCGTCAAACTGTCCATTCATGAACCCTCCGGGGGGAGGGGAGCTACCCAACCATAGAATCGGTCTTCAGACCAATACGGTTGACTTAAGCCATGCGGCATGGTCAGGAAGCCAGAGGCGCAGCGGCGTCATGCGCGGCGTGGGGCAAGAGGGCGGCACCCATGCTGGACAGGACAATCGCATGGACGAAGGGCAGCCGGGGGGAGACGCTTCGATGCTTCTTGGTCTTTCGTCGAAACTTGGAGAGTCTGCGCTTGACTACCCGAGGATTGGTCCGATCGTCGCGAGGCGGCAGGAGGAAGCGGAGCAGATCACTGGCAAAGGTCTGGTGCATGGTCTGGCGTGCCGGCTCGTCGAGTCCCTGCGCCAGCGGAATGAGGGTGACCGTGAGACCAAGGGCAAATACGAAGCTGAGCCGGTCAGGATCGATCCCTGCCTGGCAGGCGACCTCGTGCATGCTGGCACGGATCAGGTAATGCGCCAGCAGCAAGCCGTAGAACTCCTGCATGACGCCCTGCGGTGTCTTGCTGCGCAGCGGACGGCCCACCGGGCGCTGGTGGGTGTCCAGTTCGTCAATCGTGATCTCAATTTCCCACCGCTCATGGTAGGCCAGCACCAGATCACGAGCCGGGAAGGCCACGGGATCAAGGAGCGTGGTGATGAGCCGATGGGTCGTGCCACAGCCGGGGCGATCAGGATCATCGAGTGTGTAGACCAGCACCCGAACCAGGAGTTTTGCAGTCTTGGCGGTGCGTCGACTGGGGGATGCCGCTGCCACGGAGGCAAGGTAGGATCCGTCCGGCAGCCCCGCATGGGGGATCAAGAAGAGCGGCGAGGACGCTCGGCAGAGGACATGGGCGCCCTGCGAGCGGACGGCGGCGATCAGCGCATAGCAGGTGAGGCCGCAATCCCAGAGCACGAGCATCTCGCTGGTCACCTGCTGCACCAGACGCCGTGCGAGCGCATCTGGTGCGAGATGCCCTTTACCCAAGAGCGCGCCACACACCGCATGGGTGCCGCACTCCACCAGATAGACCACCAGCATCAGGGGGAAGGCGCTCCGGCCGTACTGCGTGCGGTGCTTCCCGAAGGCGCGCACATTCTCTGGGGTGTCGGCGACAATCTCCTGGGTACTGTCGATGGCCATCAGACGGAACCCAAAGAGGGAGGCGCCCCGGGTCGCCGGCGTGGCCAGGGGCACGCAGACCCGACGGAAGAGTGCCTCAACCGGCGCACTGCCCAGCCGCTTTCGGGCCCGACTGATAGCACTCTTGCTCGGCAGCACCGGGCAGAGCGAGGGATGCACCAGACGCACCCCGATCAGCAGCTTGGCGACGACCAGGATCAGGGCGTCGTGGGCAAACAGGTTCATGGCGACCGTGAGCACGACGGTCAGTTCAGCCGGCAACTTTCGGCAGCGGCGTGTGGCGGGCAGGTGCTCGGCGACCACCTCGGCGATCACCGTCTGGGGAAGGAACCGCTCCAGGGCCGCGAGGACGTGCGCATCGGTGAGCCGGGGTGGGGGAGACGACTGGGCTACGATAGAGGGCATGAGGTGACTCCGTGCTGAGAATTTCTGAGTGGTGTTCACTCTCAGGATGCCTCATTTCACCGGTCACCTCATCGCTCTTTTTCCCCTTAAGTCAACCGTATTGGTCTTCAGACCGTCTTGGGAAGGGCCGCGCGGCAGCGCCGGTCCTAGGCCGCACTACTATGCTGCCCTTGACTGCACTGGCGCGATGGAATGGGATGGTCGAGCCACCCACGAGTGTGCTTCCCTGCTCCAATTCTTGGTGAGAGTGCGGACCCGAATGCATGCGACCGCCGAGCGGCGCCATGGAGGAGCGTGTCAGGCGGACACTGGTGCTGGTGAGATGCCGCGCCACGGTACTGCGGTGGGACGGGCCGGCGCCGACGCGTACGCGCGGCGCCTCCGCCGGACAACCTGAAGGTTGTTCCTACGCATCCTGGCGGGAAGATCGTTCACAACACGCATCGTGGCGGGAACTGTGCGGTGTGGAACTGTCCGCTCATGAATCGCCGCGAGGGGGTTGGGGAGAGAGGGGAATCGGCACCGGTGAACGGGTCAACCGTCTCTCTACTTATCATTTTGTAAAAAAGTCTTTACAAAATGATAAGTATGTGCTTTAATAGTGCTATGGAAACGCAAACCAGTGAATCCCTTCCCACCCATTGCCCGGTCTGCGAGAGCGATCTGGCCGTGACCAGCCTGCAGTGTGTCGCATGCGGCACGGAGGTCACGGGCACGTTTTCGCTCCCGCACCTGGCAAGTCTGCGCGAGCCGCACGCGTCGTTAATTGATATGTTCCTTCGATCCCGCGGCAACACGAAGGAACTTGAACGCGACCTGGGATTGTCGTATCCCACGGTGCGCGCCCGGCTAGAGGAGGCGCTCCTGGCTGCCGGGTACGAACGTTCTTCGGAAAGAGTAGGTGATCGCATGAACTCGGGCGACCTGGAGGAACACGTGCAGGCGCGCGTAGAGGCAAAGCTAGCCGGACTGGAAAACCTGGAAGCCACTATCCGAGCGAGGGTTGAGCAGAGTCTGGCCGGGCTTGATCGGGTGACACGCCGCGCGGCCGGTGAGGCCGACGCATCGGCCCAACGTGAGGAAGTACTGGACCGGCTGGAGCGGCGTGAGATCAGCGCGGAAGAGGCCACGACGCTATTACGTGCACTGAAAAGTAGGAGGTAGAGATGACCGACAACGACGAACGAAGCCGGGTGCTCCGCATGGTGGCGGAAGGCCAACTCTCTCCAGAGGAGGCGGCGAGCCTGCTCGAGGCGCTCGAGCATGGGCCGCGTGCCGATTCCGAACAGGGGTGGGGCATGCCCAACCTGCCGGAGCCGCCGGTGTGGGAGGGCCGCGTGCAACGCAAGCGTCGCGAAGGGCACGGCTCCGCGCGGGCGGTGGTGATCCAGATCAAAGAGGGCGGCGAAAACAAAGTCAACATTCGGGTGCCGATCAGCATGGCGCGGATGGCCGGTAAATTTATTCCCCGGCAGGCGCAGCAATATCTGGCCGGCTACGAGATTGATCTGCAGCAATTTCTGGACGATGTCGGTGACGCCGAGGGCGGTACCCTGCTCGAAGTGAAGGAAGGCGAGAACCGAGTTCTCATAGCAGTGGAGTAAATGATGGAAATGGCAGTAGGACGATTGCACCTCAGTATCTCAGTGAACGAGCCAGTGGAGATGGTCACGCGCCAGGAGCCGGGCGTCTCGGAGGACCGAGTGGAAGCGGCGTTCCGGCGCCAGCGACAGCACGACGCAGTGAATGCCGATCGATCGCGCTGGCACATGGACCATGTGGCCGGCAGTCGGGGGCTGCACTGATTGGCGATGGGGCCAGGCATAGCTCCTCCAAGGGAGGTCGGTGTGGGGCCGCTCAGGCGGCCCCCGCCTTCCTATGTCTGCGCGGTGAGCCTGCGGAACGCATCGCTGGAGCAAGCCCAACCGGACCGTAGTACGGAGACCTTCGGGAGGCACCGCCTCTGGTAGAACGCGGCTGCCGGTGACACAGGCCAAAGGGCCACGCTACCATGCACGTAGGGTGGGTCCGGAGTTGGCCATCCACCTCGAAAGGGAGACGGTATGAATGAAGGCGCGGCACGGGATGAGCGGCGGATTGGCGGCCTTTCGCTCGACTTCTGGAGGTTTTGGTCGGGCCAGGCAATCTCGACTCTGGGCACCGCCTTTACCTCCTTCGCTGTCCCGCTCTTGATCTATAAGCTAACCGGCTCGGCCGTGAATCTGGGTCTGGCCACCGCCTCGACCATGCTTCCGTATCTCTTTTTTGGCTTGATTATCGGTGCGTGGGTCGACCGGCTGGACCGGAAGCGATTGATGATTGTGACCAACTGCCTGCTGGCAGCAGTGGCCGCGTCCACTCCGATTCTCTATGCAGCCGGCATGCTTACCGTGTGGTGGCTGTATCTAGCCGGCTTTCTGGGTTCGACCCTGTTCATTTTCTTTAACTCGGCCGAGTATGCCGCGCTGCCCAGCCTGGTTCCCACCGACGATCTGACCGCCGCCAACGGACGGATTGAGGCCAGCTATTCGACCGCCTTCATCATCGGTCCGGTGCTGGCTGGTGGACTTTCCGCCCTGGTTCCCCTGCCCGATCTCTTGGTGGTGGACGCTGCCTCCTATCTGATAGCTGCCTTTACCCTGCTCCTGGTCCGCGGCAGCTTCAATCAGCGCAGCGAGGAGCCGAAGGAGCCGACCAACATCCGCCAGGACGTGGTCGAGGGGCTGCGCTACGTACTGGGGCACCCGGTGCTTCGCAATATCTCATTGATGATGGCCATGGTCAACTTCGTCTCGGTCACCTTTGGCACGCAGCTGGTGCTGTTCGCCAAGGAGCGGTTGGCGGCCAGCAATTCAGAGATTGGCCTGCTCTTCGCGGCTGAAGGCGCCGGCATCGTGGCGCTCTCACTACTGGCTGGACCGCTGTGCAAGCGATGGTCGTTCAGCCGGGTGGCATTGACGGCCCTTGCTTCCGAGGGAGTGTGCATCATGGCGGTCGCTTTTACCCGCTCGTTCTGGCTGGCCGTCCCCCTCTTCGGTGTGTCGGCCGGACTGGGAATCCTGTTCAATATCAATACCCGCAGTGTGCGCCAGGCGATCGTGCCGAATCACATGCTGGGACGGGTAATGAGCATCGCCAGTGTGCTGGCCTGGTCGGCCATTCCAGTCGGTAGCTTTCTGGGCGGCATCGCCATTCAGCGCACCGGTAACGTGGCGTTGGTCTATGGTGTGATTGGTGTCTTCACCGTGGTTATTCCGGTCATCTTTTCCTTCACTGCGCTGGGCCACGCGGACCGTTATCTGCCCGCGGCGAAAGAAGCAGACGGCGACGAAGAGGGAGCCGCGGTGGTTCAGGCAATCTCGTGAATAGAACCGACGCGCTCAATGAGAGGTTGATGACTGTGACGCGATCACGAGGAGATATTTGCTTGCTGGAATTGCCAAACCTGACTGAGCCGGAATGGCAGGCGGCGGTTACGTTCAGCAATGCCATGAGAGCTGAACGCTATCCGCACGAGCAGCCCGAGACTCTGGAAGTCTTCCGGACACGATTGCTCAACGTGAACCCGATTTTTGAGCCGTTTTTTTGGGGATACTGGGACCAGGCCCGCGAGTCGTTGCTGGGCTTCGCGGAGTTGGACATTTTCCGCACGGAGAGCAATCAGCACCTCGCCGTGACATCGATAGAGGTGCTGCGTACCCATCGCCGCCGCGGTATCGGCGCCCGGTTATTGGGCGACGTGGTGGCGGCTGCCCGACGCGCCGAGCGGCGCTTGCTGATCGGCGACAGCAGCCGGGTCATTCCGGCGGGGGAAGCCTTTGCACGACGGATCGGGGCGCGGCACGGGATGGATGAGCAGGTGGTGGAGCTGGATCTCGCTGAGGTCGATCGCGACCTTCTGGGGCGCTGGGTCGAGCGTGCCGCCGAACGCGCCGGGGACTTTGAACTTGGTGTCTGGGAGGGAGCGTACGCCGAAGAGGATCTGGGTGACGCCGTCGCCATGCATGAGGCGGCACGCGCGATTCCACACGGCGACCTGGAGATCGAGAGCAGAAGCGTGACCAAGGAGCATCTGCGCGAGGTCGATCGGGCCAACCAGCGACGCGACATCACGCGCTGGACGGTCTTTGCCCGGCACCGCCCGAGCGGAGAGATTGCGGGCTTTACGCAGTTGCGCACCGATCCATCCTCACCTGGAAGGATGGAGGTAAGCCTTACCGCGGTGTTTGAGCGGTACCAGCAACGTGGTCTGGGTCGCTGGCTGAAAGCTGCCATCACGGCCAAGGTGCTGAACGAGCGGCCGGACATAACGAATATCCGCACCGGCAACGCGGTTAGCAACGCACCCATGCGTCATATCAACGATGAGTTAGGTTTCAAGCTGGTCGACGTGGTGACCGGGTGGCAGATTGACATTGATGTTGCGGAGAAATATCTGGCCGAGAAGAGCAAGGAGCAACGTGGACCCCTGCTCAATCCATAGCTATGCGGCGGCGCCGGGCCGCGTATCACACGCGTACGGCGCTGCAGACTACTTCTCAAGGAGAACCTTTTCATGACCTATGAAGCTGAAATCAGCCGAACCAACCCGTCCTGTCTCCTGTTTCTCATCGACCAATCGGGCTCGATGGACGATCCCTTTGGGGTGGGAGAAACGCAGAAGAAAAAGGCCGATGGGGTGGCAGACGCCATCAACCGGTTACTGCAGAATCTGGTGATCAAGTGCGCCAAGTCGGAGGGCGTGCGCGATTACTATCATGTTGGCGTGCTGGGCTATGGGGCAAAGGTCGGGCCGGCCTTTGGTGGCGCCCTGGCGGGCAAGGAGTTGGTACCGATCAGCGAGATTGCCGACTATCCAGCCCGAGTGGAGGAGCGCAGCAGGAAGGTGGACGACGGCGCCGGCGGGTTGGTGGATCAGACGGTCAAATTCCCCATCTGGTTTGATGCGCTGGCCAAGGGCGGCACACCGATGTGCGAGGTGCTGAAGCGGGCACAGGGCATCCTGTCGGGCTGGCTGGCGGAACATCCCGGCTGCTTTCCGCCGATTGTGATTCACGTGACGGACGGCGAATCGACCGATGGCGATCCCACCGGCCAGGCGGAGGCAGTGCAGGCACTTCAGAGCACGGACGGCAACGTCCTGCTCTTCAACGTCCATGTATCGTCCTCCAGGATGGCTCCCATCGAGTTTCCAGACCATGAAGAATCGCTGCCGGACAAGTTCGCCAAGCTCCTGTTTTCGATCTCCAGCCAGCTCCCCTCCTACATGCGCAGCGTGGCCCAGGCCGAGGGCTACGCTGTGACGGGCGGCACGCGAGGTTTTGTCTTTAACGCCGATATCGTGTCGGTGATTCGCTTTCTCGATATCGGTACCCGCCCCAGCAATCTTCGATAGGCCGGCGCCAATGCAGGTGTGCACGCGGGCGCTCTGGTTGCCCAAAGCGGGGAATACGGCCGAGGAGTATGAGGACGCCTGCGCGCCGCTGCGCTCCGTGAATCGCGAACTCCGGGCCTTTCGGTGCGCTGTGGCAGACGGAGCCACGGAGGCCTCGTTCTCTGCGGCATGGGCTCGGCTGCTGATACGTGCTTACTGCAAAGGACAGTGGGGCGGACGGCGAATATTCCGTACCCTGGCCCGGTTGCAGACGGTCTGGCGGCAGGAACTGGACGCCCTCCAGCTGCCCTGGTATGCCGAGGAGAAGCTGCGCATCGGCGCCTTTGCTTCCTTGCTGGGGTTCACTCTGGTGGCGCCCTTGGAGGAGAACGCAGGCGGCTGGATGGCGGAGGCGGTGGGCGACAGTTGCCTGTTCCAGGTCCGGTCGGATGAAGTCATTACCGCCTTCCCCATGAGCTGCGCAGCGGCGTTCAACAGCCGCCCGCATCTCATCGGCAGTACCACAGCGAGTAACAAGCACCTACTGGAGCATGTGCGAGAGGCGCGCGGCGGCTGGGAGCCGGGCGATAGCTTCTACCTGATGACCGACGCGCTGGCCTGCTGGTTCCTGAATAGATTCGAGGCCGGCGACCAGCCCTGGCTAGAGTTGGCGGCAGCCGCCGTGGATGGGCAGTCGACCTTCGCTGCTTGGATAGACCACTTGCGGGAGGAACGCCTTATTCGCAATGACGACGTTACTCTGCTCCAGGTGAACGTGCGTTGAGAGATCGCCATGCCATGGCCGACACCCCAAGACTATAACGAGGCCATTCAGAACCCGCGATCCAGCTTCGAGGACCCCGATCTTCGGACGGGCATGCCGGAACTGACGCCTCTGGGCCTGCCTCGGCCCATCACCGGCAATTTTGCCAGCGTGTACCGCGTACACTGCGCCGGCAAGGATTGGGCGGTGCGCTGCTTCTGGCGCGAGTTCGACGATCTGCAGCAGCGCTACGCCGCGATCAGCGCCCATCTCCAGTCGGCCCAGCTGCCGTACACGGTCGGCTTCCAGTACCTGCCCAGGGGAATCAAGGTGCGTGGCCAGTGGTACCCGATTCTCAAGATGGAGTGGGTCGAAGGTGAGTTACTCAACGAGTACGTGGAGCAGCACTTGCACGACCCCGCCGCTTTGCGCCGACTGGCGGACCGATGGCGGGACATGGTGCGGGCGCTGGAAAGGGCATCGCTCGCGCATGGAGATTTGCAGCATGGGAATGTGCTGGTAAAGAACGGGGAGCTGAAACTGGTGGATTACGACGGCATGTACGTGCCGGCCCTGTCCGGCAAGGGCAGCCACGAGCTGGGTCATCACCACTACCAGCATCCGCTGCGTAGCGGGCTCGACTTCGGGATTGGGATGGACCGCTTTTCCGCCTGGACGATCTACCTCTCGCTGGTGTCCGTCGCCGCCGAGCCGGCCCTGTGGACCACGGCGCTGGCGGGAGATGAGTGCCTGCTGCTGCGCAAGAGCGATTACGACTACCTGGCCTCCTCCTCTATCCTGGCCCTGCTGGAGCGGCACGCCGATCCAGAGGTGCGGCGCCTGACCGAGCTCTTCGCCATGGCGCTTCGTCGCCCGCCGATGCAGGTTCCCGCTCTGGATTTGCCGCCAGTGGCAGTCGCCTCGTGTCCCCTGACAGCCGCAGGCCCGGTCATATACTCCGGCTGGTGCCTTCGCACAGCCTGGCAAATACTGGTACCGAGTGTTTCCTCTCCCCTTTCTCTGGCGCCGGTCCTACCCGGGCCGGCGTCTGGTGTTCCCGGCTGGGTGATCGACCATCTGCAGGCGGAGGCTAGGGCTGAGTCAGCGCGGCTCACGGGCTCGCTGCTGCCTCCTCGCTGCGCCGGCACCGCCACGGTCTGCGCGGCGATCGGTCTCCTGGCCGCGGTGTGGGTGACCCACATGCCGGTGATGGCGGTAATCCTCCTGTTCATCGGGCTGCTGGTGCTGAACCTGGCGGTTCTTATCGTCGCCTTCCGGCACGATCCGGCCGTAGCTCGCATGAACACGCTGCTGCAGCAGCAGCGGCGTGAGCTACGCGGGTTACAAGCGGAAGGGCGGAAGATGCGTGCACTGGAAGCCGCCAAAGAGAGGGGAGCCGCGCGGCTGGCTCGCTCTATCAGCCAGGCGGACGACCGCCGCGCCGCATGGCGGCAGAACGAGCAGCAAGCGCTGGCCGTAGCCGCTGCGCGACGGGACCGGGAACTGGGGAGTATCGCCGAGGAGCTGCACCGGCTGGAGGAGGAACAACGAGTGGAGTTGGAGCGAGCGCTACACGCGCTGCAGGAGCAGCACGTCCGGGACTGTTTGCGCCATCGTACCCTGCGTGCGGCGTCTATTCCCGGCATCGGCTGGCCGGCCAAAGCACGCCTCTGGACCGTGGGCGTGTGGGCCGCCTCGGACGTGACCTCGGAGCGCGCGGTGGCATTGAGGGCACTGGGCGATGAGGTACAGCTGGCTCTAATCGGCTGGCGGGTGGAGGTCGAGCGGGAGGCCCGGCGTACCATGCCAAAGACGCTCCCGGCGGCGACCGTCCATCCGCTGGAGCGCCGCTATGCACAGCGGAAAGACGCTCTAGACGCGCGAGCGCGGCAGGCGAGGGATGACAACAGCAGTCACCGCGCCGAGATTCAGCGGCGGTATCAGGACCGGTCGGACGCGCTGCAACACGACATAACAGAAGCGCGTCGAGAATGGGCAGAGCGCGTTGGAGAGCTGGATGCGCGGCTTGCCGAGCATCTGGCTGCGCGAGCGCCGTACCTGGTTCGGCTGGCTGATCTGGAGCGCGATGCGTCGCGCTTCAGGGAGGTGACCCTGGCGCGGTACGCGCGCCTGGCGTATCTATCCTGGATGCCTCAAGAGTAGGGAGGCGCGTCTGGTCGTGCACCTGCACGGGCTTTGGGACGCGGACCGGGCCGGTAGCTGTGGGGTAGACTACGCCAGGAATTGAAGGAGTTGATGCATGTACTGCCGTGGTTGCGGTACCGCTTTGCCGGAAGATGCGCTTTTTTGCTCGACGTGCGGCGCGGCGCAGAATGCGGTCGCCATCGAGAGGTCCGGGAGGCATACGCGCCGCCGAGCTCGCGGCCGCGGTCCCTATGCTCTCGCCGCGCGGTCTGCCACGAGGACACATGTCAGGTTGGCACTGTTAGGCTTTGTGTTTCCGCCCCTGTGGTCACCGATTATCTGGGATCAACCCTGGTCGCCCGAGCTTCGCATGGCGCTCATCGCTGCTATGGTGGTGCTCAACGAAGTCTGGATCGCCCACCTCACCGGGAGCGTCACACCCGTGGTTGGCACGCTGGTGGTCACTGTGATGCTCGGTATGGTCTGGCTTAGCAGCATGAACCGGGCGGCGCCGGCGGACGATAGCGCCGATCTGCGCCGCGTGATCGAGTCCAAGTTGGATACCTGTCATGAGATCATTGCCCAGGTGGAGGCCGATCTGGTGCCCGACCTGCTGCCCACCCAGGCGCCGGCGCAGCAGCGCTACCGCCATGCCCTTGAGATGCGCGCCGAGGCGATGGAGTTGTTCGAGCGCGCTCAGAACCGGCCGGACCTGGTGGTGGCTGATGCTCGCGTCACACACGCACTCGATGCCTTGCGGGCGGCTCGCGATGATCTGTCGCACAGCCTTGCCACAGAAAGGAGCGACGCGTGACTATGGACGCCGAGTATCGCTTCACGCTGGAGGAGCTGGTCGCGCTTCCGAACTTCTATCTCCCCCGCCCCTCATGGGACGGCGCCAGGATCGCGTACTACTCCGACGAGTCCGGGCGCATGGAGCTGTGGGTGCTGGAGATTAGCAGCGGGGCCACGCGGCAGGTGAGCCGGGGGCAGGTGCCCACCTCGCTCCACGCCGGCTTCGCCTGGAATCGGGCCGGCACCGCGATCGTCTTCGCGAAAGACGACGGCGGCAACGAAGAACACGATATCTGGGTGCTGCAGGTGGAGAGTGGCGAGGCCGAGCGCCTCACCGATGCACCCGGCGCCTCAGAGGTTCCCATCGAGTTCAGCCCCGATGACGCATGGCTTAGCTTTCTCTCTACCCGCCACGGACAGCTCAACCTCTTCAAAATCAGGGCCGATGGGTCCGAGGTGATGCAGCTCACCGATTTTGCCAACCCGGTGTGGGGCGCGGCGGGCAAGTGGAACCCGGACGGCTCCCTCCTGACCGCCACCGCGAACGAGACGGCGGATCCGCGGAACCAGGATGCCTATGTGGTCGCCGCGGACGGCAGCGGGGCGCGCCGGGTGTTCAGTAGCCGGGAAGGCGCCAAAGATTCGCCGATCGGCTGGCTGGCCGATGGCTCCGGCCTGGCGATTCAGTCCGACGCCGGTGGCTCTGATCGTGCGGGCATAGTCAACCTGACCTCGGGCACGGTTCGGTGGCTGGGTGACAAGGACGCAGAGGAGGTGGTACGAGCGGTTTCGTGTGATGGTGGTTCCCTGCTCGTGCTGCGGAATCACGATGCGGTGTTGCAGCCGGTGATCTACGATCTGGTCAGCGGCGAAGTCCGTGCCCTGCAGATTCCCGACGGCGGCACGGTGATGCAGCAGGATGCGTCCTTCGCGTTGGCTGGTCGAGCCGTGGTGGCGCGCTGCAGCGCCGATGCCACTCGCGCCCGCCTCGAGCTCTTTGACCTGGACACGGGCGCGGCCCGCACGCTCCTGGCGCTGAACGACGGCTCGATTGCTCCCGGCGCGTTCGTTCGCTCCGAGGATATCCGGTACTCCTCGTTCGACGGCCTGGCCATTCATGCCTTGTTGTACAAACCGCATGGCGCCTCCGCGGAGCATCCGGCGCCGGCTGTGGTGATGCCGCATGGCGGCCCCACCGGGCAGTACTTCCACAATTTCGACTCGTATACTCAGTTCCTGGTCAATGAGGGGTACGTGGTGCTGGCGCCGAACGTTCGGGGCAGCACCGGCTACGGTGTCGAGTTTCGCGATATGGCTCGTCACGACTGGGGTGGCGCCGATCTGGAGGATCTGGTGGCGGGACGCAGTTACCTGGCCCGGCTCCCGTACGTCGATCCCGATCGCATGGGGATCTTTGGTGTGAGCTATGGGGGCTACATGACCTACATGGCGGTGACCAGGCGCCCGGAGTTGTGGAAGGCGGGGGCTGCCTGGGTGGGAATGACCGACCTGGAATCGCTCCACGATGAGGGGCTGGCCTATCTGCAGTACTACCTCTGCGAGCAGATGGGGGATCGAGCAGAAAGTGTCGAGCTGTGGCGAGACCGCTCCGCCCTCTACTTCGCTCATCAATTGCAAGCTAAGCTGTTGATTGTCCATGGGGTCAACGATCCGCGCTGCCCGATCAGTCAGGCGAGGGTGTTCCGAGATCGTCTGCTGGCGGACGGCAAGCAAGAGGGACAGGACTTCGAGTACGTTGAGCTATCGGACGAGGGACACGGCAGCACGGATCAAGGGCAGAGGCTCCGCGCCTTCCGGTTGCTGGCCGATTTTCTGGGACGGTCGCTGTAGGCGGCACGCCTTCGGCTCGCGGGCTTTCCCGGAGGTTCTGGGGGAAAGGTGTTGACGATCGACGGGATGGTGACCGCATCGCTGCATCGTCCTCTGCGTGTCTGCATGGTCACCGGATACCGGCCGACCCTGAGCGGCGGCGGCATGGAGAAACATGTCTACGAACTGGTCGGTGGATTACGCCGGCGTGGGATCGAGGTCGAGATTATTTGCGAGGATCGCAGTTTTCTTCCAGATGCGGCCAACGAGTTGGCACACTGCATCATTGGGGTCGAGCCCGACTCCCTGCACGCCACCGGCTGGACCGCGTTGTACCGTGAAAAAGCTCGACGTTTCGCCGACCTGCTCGACCCGCGACGGTACGACATTGTTCATTGTCACAGCCATTACGGCTACGGCGTTGCCCAGAAGCTCGCGGCGTTGCGGGATCGCCCCAAACTCATCAATACCTTCCACCTTACTCCGCTGGGGCAGTTAGAACGATTCGCCCAATTGGGAGTGCCGGAGCCCGAGGGGGCGCCGATCGACCGCGCGGTGGCCTCCATGGAACGTCGCGTGGCCCAGGAGTCGGACCTATGCCTTGCTGTTTCTCAGGCCGTGGGCCAGGAAGTCGAGCGCTTCTATGGTGTGCCGTCAGACCGGATCCACGTCGTTCATAATTGGTTCGATCCGACGATCTTTCAGTTGTGGCATCGCTCCGAGGCGCGTCGGCTTCTTGGTTTGGAACCGGACGTGCCATACCTGCTGTATGTGGGGCACTTCAACCTTCAGCGCGGCCGCCTTCTGGCAAAGGCAATGCGATTACTTCCTCATACTGTCAAACTGTTGGTTATACATCCGGAGAGAGACGAGAGCATCGAGGCTGAGTTTGGCGATCGTGTGCAGATGGTCGGCCACGTGGCCGCCGATCGCATGGCGCTCTACTACTCGGCCGCCAACCTGCAGTGTTTTCCCACCGTCTATGCCGGTTTTGGCCTGGTGCTGGTGGAGGGCATGGCCTGCGGTTGTCCGCCCGTGGTCTTCGACTTCCCCGCGATGAACGAAATTGTGACGCCGACCAGCGGCTATCTGGTGGATATGGCGACGGCGGAGGCGTATGCGGCGGGTATCGTTCGTGGCTTGGAGGACGGCGACCGAAAACGCGATGCGGCGATCGAACGGTCAGCGGTGTTTACTCTGCCGGGCCAGATCGACCGAGTGCTTGATCTCTATCGGCAGCTCATGCCTGTATACACTGACAGGGGAGCGCCCTGCGGCACGTTGTAGTGACCGAGTAAGTTGCAGTGACCGGGTAAAAGGAGCAGATCGTGAATGGACCCAGAAGACGTTTTCAAAGGGCACTGATGCCGGCCGGAACCGCCGTGGGGGTGGCCCGTCTGATTAAATTGGCGTCTGGAACCGGCGATCTACGCGAAGCTCTGCAGACCCTGGCCGGCAGCGTGCATCTTCCCCAGGTCGAGGACCCGCTGCTGCTGGATTACCTGCTGAACACGTTTGTCAATAAGATCCCCTTTCCTGAGTTGCGCATGGGGCTGTATCGCAGCGCCGGGATGAAGGTGGATCCAACGACCAATATCATGATGCATGTGTCGGTGTTGCAGGCGCAGGACATAACCATTGGCCCGAATTGCATTATCGGTCCGTTCGCGACCCTGGATGGACGGGGGACCATGACCATCGGCCGCAATGTCAATGTGGCGGGTGAAGTGCTGACCATTGGGGGACATCACCTGGTGGACTCCCCGATGGCTGAAGGGCTACTCGGCAAAATCGTCATTGAGGACAACGCGTGGATCGCCATGCGGGCGATCCTCTTGCCCGGCGTTACCGTGGGTGAAGGCGCCTATGTGGCAGCGGCGGCGCTGGTTAACCGCGATGTCGAGCCGTACACCCTGGTGGGCGGGGTACCCGCTCGCAAGATCAGAGACCGTAGCCGAGACATTGAGTATACCTTGCAGCACTTCCCGCGCTGGATTTAGCGCCGCGCCATTCCACCCAGCGAGATATACTTGACATCGAGATACTCGTCGATGCCCCACCTGCCTCCTTCGCGTCCGAAGCCGGACTCTTTGACGCCACCAAAGGGCGACTGAGCAGTAGAGGGCATGCCGTCATTGGCGCCGACAATGCCGTACTGGAGTTGCTCGGCCAGACGCCAGGTTCTGCCAACGTCACGCGTGAAGAAGTAGGCGGCCAAACCGTACTTGGTGTTGTTGGCACGGCGAATGACCTCCTCCTCGTCATCGAAGGTGAGGATTCCCGCCACCGGTCCAAAGGTCTCGTCCCGGGCGAGCAGCATGCTGTCCTGGGCGTCGAGCAACACGGTCGGCTCGAAGAAAAAGCCCTTCCCGGCATCCGCCCGGCTCCCGCCCAGCGCCACCGTCGCGCCCTTGGCGCGCGCATCCCGAACATGCTCCTGGACCTTCTGGAAGGTCGCCTCGTCAATCAGCGGACCGACCGTCACGCCCTCCTCGAGCCCGTCGCCGACGCGCATCTGTTTCATGCGCGCGGTCAAGCGATCGGCAAAGGCATCGTGGATGGAGTGCTGCACGTAGATGCGGTTGGCGGCGACGCAGGTTTCGCCCATATTGCGCATCTTGGAGGCCAGACAGGCGTCCGTCGCGGCGTCCAGGTCGGCATCGTCGAACACGATGAAGGGCGCGTGTCCCCCTAACTCCAGCGACAGACGCTTCATAGTGTCGGACGCTTGCTTCATGAGAAACTTGCCGACCTCGGTCGAGCCGGTAAAGGACAGCTTGCGCACCCGCTCATCGTCCATGATGGCAGTGGTGATGTCGGGCGCGTCCAGCCCCACAACGACTGACAGTACCCCCCTGGGCAGCCCGGCCTCCTCGAAGATCGTGGCCAGCTCCAGGGCGGTGAGCGGCGTGAGTTCGGAGGGCTTGATCACCATGCTACAGCCGGCGGCCAGCGCCGGCGCTAACTTCCGTGTGATCATCGCCGCGGGGAAGTTCCACGGCGTGATGGCGGCCGTGACCCCGACCGGGCGCTTGAGCACCAGGATGCGTTTGTCCGGCGAGCTGGCCGGCACCGTATCGCCGTAGATGCGCTTGGCCTCCTCGGCGAACCACTCGATGAATGACGCGGCGTAGACGATCTCGCCCCGCGCCTCCGCCAGCGGTTTGCCCTCTTCCATGGTCATCAGGCGGGCCAGCACGTCGCTACGCTCATGCATGAGGTGCGCGGCTTTCATCAGGATCTTGGAGCGCTCGGTAGCGGTGGTTTCACCCCAGTCGGGCTGCACCCGACACGCGGCATCAATAGCTCGCTGCATGTCTTCCCGGCCGGCGTCCGGCACCGTGGCAATTGGCTGCAGGGTGGCGGGGTTGAGGACCTCGAAGGTCTTCCCGGACTCGGCCTCCGACCATTCGCCGCCAGTAAAGAGTTGATAGGTTGTTTTTTCCGCGATGGCGACCATGCTCCCTACTGCCTTCCACTCAAAATAGTGACGATGACCCAGATGCCCTTGGGTCCGCGCTGGACCGGTTGGACGACCTGGATGGTGTATTCCTTACCCTGATAGCTCACGATGAATTTTACCAGCGGTCGACCGTCCACCCCGGTCTGGGGCGTGGGGGTGGGCGAAGCAGCCGGCGAGACGATGGTGAAAGACTGGGTAAAGCCGTACTGCGCCAGGGTCTTCTGGACCACCTGTGTCGGATCGAGATAGTAGGTGTAGTTCGGATCATTGCGATTCGCGGCCCGCTGGATGTTATCGACCTTGGTCGTGGTGCTGGATACGGGGCCGAGCCGAATGCCCGCCACCGTGTTCTGCGGCGTGGCGCCCGGTAGGGGTGTCGAACCGCCGTTCCCGGGAGTTGCGGTAGCCGGGTTCGGCGCCCCACTGGCTGCCGTCGCGGTTGGGCCGCCTGGCGTGGCAGTTGGTCCGGCCGGTGTAGCGGTTGGTCCGCCGGGCGTGGCCGTGACCACGATCTTCTGCGGCGTCGCGGCGGCGGTCACGGTTGGCGTCGAGGTCGCGGTGGAACTGGTGGCCGATTTCAGCTTCGGTCCCAGCACGAACGCCGCGATGATGCCGAGTACGAGCACCACGAGTATCAAGGGGAGCACCCAGGGGTTGCGCGACGTAAAGCTGCGGCGCGGGGTCGTGGACATGTATACTTCCTCTCCTGCTTTGTCGAGTCCTGAGAAGTGCAGGAAGCGTGCCGATTAGCTTCTCCCGGCCGCATTGAGGAGTACGCTGATCTGGCAGTACTCCTTTCCGCCCTGGGGAGCGGGGATCAGCGGTAGCTAGGCCGCGGTGAGGATAAGTGGCCGGCCCCGCGTCACCACCACGCTGTGCTCGAAGTTTGCCACGGACGCTCCATCGACCGTGGCCAGGGTCCAGCCGTCGGCGGCCTGAGCGATACGACCGTCGCCGGTGGTGATATGTGGCTCGATGGCCAGTACCTGACCTTCCGTCATACGGGTGCGGATGCGTGGATTGTAGTAGTTCAGGATCTCGCGAGGCTCCTCGTGGATGGTGTGGCCCACCCCGTGACCGCACAGGCCGGCGATGACGGTGTAGCCGTGACGCAAAACTTCCTCCTCGGCGGCCCTGCCGATCTCGTTGAGGCGGGCGCCGTCTCGTACCGCGCCAATGGCCTTGGTCAGCGCCATGCGCGCGCATGCCGCCAGATTGGCCGTGGCGGCGGAGAGCGGCCCCACCGGCGCCGTAACCGCGGCGTCGGCCATGTAGCCGTCCAGCTCGGCAGTGAGATCGATCTTGACCAGGTCGCCGGCCCGGAGCACCCGGCCGCCGGGAATCCCGTGGGCTGCTTCGGCATTGACGCTAATACAGAACTGACCGGGGAAACCGTACACCAGGGGTGGCGCCGACCGTGCGCCGTGCCGCTGCAGGATGGCAGCCCCCATAGTGTCGAGCTCCAGCGTGGTCATGCCGGGTTGTACCGCCTGGCGCATCTCACGCAGGGTTGTGCCGACTATCTTGCCGATGCGTTTCATCGCTTCGAGATCGCGTTCGTCGTTAATGGTCATGCAGAGCCTCCTGCCTTCATGGTAAATCGTGGAGAAGGCAAGGATGCCGAAGCGTGACCACGCACATCGAGGTGGGCGGATTGCCGGCTCCGCCCACCTTGTACGCTGCTAGAGTTCAGCGCGAAAGAACTTGCCCCACAGAAACTCGGTGATGCGTGGTGGATCGCTCTTGAGGCCGTACCGAGCGAAGTAGGCACAGACGCGGTCTATGTCGCGACCCAGGAGTTGGAAGGCTTGCGGGTTCACGCGCGGATCGACCGATTGTGGGAAGTCGATGATGGTCACGTCGCCGTTCCAGTACAGGATGTTAAAGGGCGAGAGATCGCCGTGAATATGGTTCTGGGAGAGCAGCAACTCGATGTTAAACATCAGCTTGGCGAAGAGCGGGCGTACTTCGTCCGGCTCCAGACGCACGCTGCTCAGCATGGGGGCGGCCTCGTCTTCGTCGCCGAAATACTCCATCAGGATAGCGGTCTCCGCCATGGCCACGGGTGCCGGTACGGCGGCTCCGGAGGCATGCAGCTGCTGGAGCGTTTCAAACTCGTGAAAAATCCACGAGCCGAAGGAGACCTCGCGTCCCCAGTCACTCTTGTTCTTCACGGCGCGCGCGTTTCGCTGGTTGAGAATGACGCGCCCTTCCCGGTAGATTGCGTCGTTCTTGAAGCTGCGATGGTTGCGCGGGCGGTAGACCTTGGCGGCCAGCAGATCGAAGCCGGTGGAGGGGGAGGCGCGACAGCAATAGACGGTGCCTTCCTTGCCGCTCTTCAGTGTATGGAGAACCTCGACCAGGCGACCATCCGCGAAGAACGGGTCAAGCGGGTCCGGTTCGGGAGTTTCTACGTCGTATTCCAGGTCATTCTCTTGGTCGATCAACAGGCGCTCCTAGAGGTGGTCGTGATGGATGCGTTCATGATGGGTAGTAGTTCGTTTCCGGTGAGCCGTGCGCAGGAACGCATAGTGGATGGATGTCCCGTCGCCAAGAGAAAGAGTCGCAGGCGCTCGGGAACATCACTACAGCTTCAGCGCTCGCCGGAAGGTCGAGTGCTCGGTCGGCTGGAGCACGGCTCAGCGAGTGAGCCGGCGGGAGAGATCCCTAGCGGAAGATCCCAGGCCGAAGGGTACGCTGCGACAGCGTCTGGCGAACGAATTGCACAACAAGCTCATTTCTTGCCATAGTTGCCGCACCTCCCAAAATATGCCGTGTTGACGAATGATCTAAGCGTACCATGCCTGACGAAGCATGTCCAGGAAAAAGTCATAGGTGTCAAGGCAGGTGGGACCGGCGGCCTAACTCGCCTGAGCGGCTGCTCGGTCCAGTACGGCAGCTACCACGTCCGCTACCGTTTGCTCAGCTAGCTTGGCCTCCATAGCCGCCTCTGCCCGGCCAAAGAACAGGGAGAGCGCATCCTGAATGTTACGCCCGATCAGGCAGTCCGAACTGGGCGGCGAGTGGTGCATCGAGAACAACGTGTCGTCTTCGACCGCTCGATACACCTCCTGGAGCGTGATGGCGGCCGGCGCTCGCCGCAGGCACCAGCCGCCGTTGGGGCCTGACTGCGAGGAGACCATGCCGGCCTTCCGCAGGCAACCCAGGATGCGGCGTACCACCACCGGGTTGGTGTTCACGCTTTCCGAGGCGATCTCGGAGGTCAGCGGGACGCCCGGACAGCGCTCCCCGCCCAGAGCCAGCAGGGCGAGAAGATGGACGCCAACGGTGAAACGGCTATTAATCATGCGTGCAACACCTGTGTGTAACGAGCATAGGTGCAATTGGCCGTCAAGTCAACGATACCGCGTCCAGGGACTCAGGTAGCATGGAGGCACACGCTCGTATCATCGCTCCGGAGGTTGCTGCTATGACTAAGCCGCGCATGCTCACCGGCGATCGCCCCACGGGAAAGCTGCACCTCGGTCATTGGGTAGGGACGCTGAAGAATCGGGTGCGGTATCAGCACCAGTATCAGAGCTTCTTTATCGTGGCCGATCTGCATATGCTGACCACCAAGAACCGACCGGAAGACATCGGGGAGTCGGCGCAGAACGCGCACGATCTGGTGCTGGACTCGATTGCGGCCGGGATCGACCCGTCCGCGGTGACCTTTTACCTGCAGTCGGCGGTCCACGAGATCAACGAGATCTACACACTCCTCCAGAACCTCACCACCGTGTCGCGTCTGGAGCGCATACCCAGCCTCAAGGACATGGCACGCAACGCCAATATCGAGATGCCCTTCGGGCTGCTTGGCTATCCCGTGCTGCAGGCGGCCGATATCCTGTGCGTACGCGCCAATATCGTGCCGGTGGGGAAGGACAACGAGTCGCACGTGGAGGTGACGCGGGAGCTGGCCCGCCGCTTCAACGGGCTCTATGGCGAGGTCTTCCCGGTGCCCGAGCTGATCCAGGGTGAGTTGCCGACTTTGGTGGGGACGGACGGTGTGGCCAAGATGAGCAAGAGTCTGGGCAACGCGATCTTTCTGAGCGACACGCCACGCGAGGTGGAGCGGAAGGTATCGAGTATGTATACCGACCCAAACCGCATACGCGCCGATGTGCCGGGGACGGTGGAGGGGAACCCGGTGTTTATCTATCACGATGCCTTCAATCCGAACCGAGTCGAGGTTGAGGATCTGAAGGATCGGTACCGGCTGGGAACCGTGGGCGATGTGGAGGTCAAACGGAAGCTGGCCGCGGCGATCAACGGGCTGCTCGATCCGATGCGGGAGCGGCGCGCGCTATACGACCAGCCGGGCGTGGTCGAGGAGTTGCTCTGGAACGGCACGCAGGTGGTGCGCGATGAAACCAAACAGACGCTGCATGTCATGCACCAGGCGATGGGATTCACCGGCGTCTGGAACCGAATCCGGCGCAAGGCCGAGAAGTAGGCGCGCAAGGCGGCACCGATCTTGCCATATATGAACTGGCAACGAGTTGTGTTCCCCAAGGAGAGACAATTATGAGTGATCTGACCAACAAGATTGAGGGCAAGGCCAAAGAAACGGCCGGCAACGTCACCGGCAACGACGACCAGAAGGCCGAGGGCCAGGCTCAGAGTACCGTGGGCGACGCGCAGAGCAAAGTGCATGACGCCACCGACAAGGTAGGCGATAAGGTGGCCGACGCCACCAAGGGCGATGGAAACCGCTCCTAGCTCTCGCTCAAGCATGTACGGGGCGTGACGGCCCGGAACCATTCGGATGAATGGTTCCGGGCTCTTTTGTTGCCGTGAATCCACAGGAGTGATGCGTGACGTACCATGAGATTTGGGCGAACAAGAGATAGGATGTGGCCGGATTGGTGTTCCATCAGGTTCTTCGGAGAATTGTGTGATCGTTTGTGTGGCTCGCGAACTGTGCCGGTTTCGCTTTCTCGTCGGTGTCGCCAGCGTCGTGCTTTTTGCGTTGGTTTTTTCCTCGAGCCAATTCGTGCTGGCCGCGACCGTCATTCAGCATGTGGAAACAGTTCTCAATTCGCAGAACGCATATGTCTCGCAGAGCACTATCAAGGCCGGGAAAGCTCAGGCGGGGGACGTGCAACGGCTGGAGCAGGAGGCGACCGCGGAGGCGAATAGAGGCGTTCCCACCAAGATCGCTATCTTCAGCCAACTGCCTGTCAACAGCGCCGGAGTACGGATGCCACCGCCGCTGGCCGCCCGCGTCATACGCAGATTTCTTGATTTTCACGGCAACCTGATACTGGTCACGCCTCCTGGTATTTACATTGCGATCAGTTCTGATAAGCTCTCTTCGGCCCAGGAGCACGACGTGGCCTTGCGTGCCGAGCGCCAATGCCACCTCGCGCCGGTAAACTGCGCCATAGCCGCTTCTCGTAACGCAGCCGACACGTATAAGTCGATTGTCAATAACGATAACCGCAACGCCGCAATTTTCTGGTTGGTAGTGTTGCTGGTAATTGGCGGAATAATTGGTTTGTTTGTACGACGTGCCCGGAAAAAGCAGGGCATCTCGCGGGCGCGGCGAGACGATCTACGGACGGCGGCGAGTAATACCTTGTCGCTGGCCGACGAAGCGGTGACGGAAATCGAGGCGTCGGCAGGGCAGATGCAGCCACAGGTGCGGGCCGAGTACGACCGCGCGCTTGGGTTGCGCGATCGTGCGCGGGCCGAGCTGGATCGGGCAAACACGCCGGCTGCCCTGACGCAAACCAACCAGGATGCGGCCCAGGCGGTTCTGGCGCTGCAGGGGGTGATGCGGTCGCTCGGTATCGAGAACCCGCTGGCCAACACCATGGATCTTCCCGGGCATCGATGCTTTTACTGTGGACGAGATGATCGTCCGCCATACACGCCGCGGACCATTGACGATGGAAAGGGCAACTCGCTCCAGATCGAGGTCTGTGCGGTTGATCTGCAGCAGTTGGAGCGGGGGCGAACGCCGCAGATCGCCACCGTGCAGCAGGGTGGCACGCCGATGCCCTGGTGGGCGCAGCCGGGCAACCCGTACTACTATTCCTATGGCGGGCCGACCTGGCAGTACTGGCTCCCCTTCTGGATCGGCATGGATGTGGGCGGTTGGTACGGCGGCGGCTGGTACAACTACGGTCCCGGCTACGGCGATGTCGGCGGGTATGGGTACGGCGACGGCGGCTACGGTGATGGGAGTTCCGGTGGCTATGGAAACGGTGGCCAGACGCCGTCCGATAGCGGCGGCGCCGACTTCGGCAGCGGTAACGGGTCCGGGGGCGGAGGCGACTCCGGCGGCTGGTCCGGCGGTGGCGATTCCAGTGGCGGCTGGGGCGGTGGCGGCGATTCCACTGGCGGAGGTGGCGACAGCGGTGGCGCCGACTTCGGAGGCGGCGACTGGGGTGGTGGCGGAGATTCGGGCGGCGATGGTGGCGGTGGAGATGGTGGTGGCGGCTGGTAGACCTTCGCTTCGCAGGCATTGCAGTGCCCCGCTACGTGTCTACTCCCACTTAAACGTGATCGCTGCTAGTACCGGCATGGCGACCGCCCAGGCAACCAGCAGCCCGCCGCTGCTCAGGGGGATCGTGCCGCTCTCTTGGAGGGTAGCGCGCAAGACTTCGGCCAAGGCGTTGGCGGGCAGCACGCGGGCCAGCGGGACGAGCCAGGACGGCAGGTGATCGAGTGGCACGTAGAGACCGCCCAGCAGCAGAAAAAAGAGGAACAGGCCGTTGGCGCCGGCCAGCGTCGCCTCCGCCCGGAGCGAGCCGGCCATGGCCAGGCCCAGTCCGGCGAAGGCCATGGTGCCGAGGAGCAGGGCAACTATCGCGAGTCCCACCGTGCCGTGCGGACGCCAGCCGTAGAACAGGGCGGAGATCGCGACCAGTAGCGCAACCTGGGCCGCTTCCACCGCCAGCACCGCCAGCAGCTTGGCGGCGACCAGCCCGATACGGGGGAAGGGCGTCGAGCCCATCCGTTTCAGCACGCCGTAATACCGCTCATAGGCGGTAGCGATGCCGAGGCTCACTAATCCCGTGGAGATCACGGCCAGCGCCAGGGTACCGGGCAGCAGAAACTGGATAGTGCGACCGGCCGCCGGCAGCACGCGTGCCGAGGCAAAGAAGGCGAGCAGCGCGGTGGGGATAATCAGGGTCACCAGCACGCTCTCGCCGCGGCGCAGGGTCAGGCGCGTTTCCGTCCAGGCCTGGGCCGCGATGGCCGCCGCCAGGGCGCGCCCACTCACTCCGCATACTCCTTGCCGGTGAGCCGCAAAAAGGTCTCTTCCAGCGATGAACGGCCAGCCCGTATCTCCTGCACGCCTACGCCGAGTGTGCGCAGACAGGTGGTCAGCTCGACCAGCAGCGAAGGCACATCGTCCGACTGAATCTCGTACTCCTCGTCGTTCCCGGCTTGTGCCTGCACGGCGGAGGGCAGTGCTTGCAGCAGAGCCGGCTCGACCGGCTGGTCCAGGCGGATACGGACTATGGAGCTGTCACCCTGGGTCAGCTCGGCCGGGCTGCCCAGCGCAACCAGCTTGCCGGCGTGAACAATCGCCACCTGATCGGCCAGCCGTTCCGCCTCTTCCAGGTAGTGCGTGGTCAGCACGACTGTGACCCCGGCGGAGCGTAGCCCCAGGATAATCTCCCAGGTGGTGCGCCGGGCTTGAGGGTCCATGCCGGCTGTCGGTTCATCGAGGAACACCAACTCCGGGTTCGGTAGCAGCGCCAGCGCCAGGGCCAGCCGCTGTTTCTGACCGCCAGAGAGCCGGCGATAGCGCGTGCCGGCGACATCGCTCAGGCCAACCAGTTCTAGCAGCTCGTCGGGCTGACGGGCAGAGGGGTAGAAGTGGGCGAAAAGCGTCAGCGCTTCGCGCGCCGTGATGGTCAGGTACAGGCCGTCTTCCTGCAGCATGACTCCGATGCGAGAGCGCAGCGCCGTACCCCTTGCAGCCGGGTCAAGGCCCAGGACGCGGACCTCGCCTCCATCGGCTGGACGATAGCCTTCCAGGATCTCCACCGTGGTGGTTTTGCCGGCCCCGTTGGGACCGAGGAGCGCGAAGACCGTCCCGCTCGCCACGGAAAAGCTCAGATGATCGACGGCGAACCGCTGGCCATAGCGCTTGACCAGGTTCTCGACGGAGATAGCGGGAGGTGGAATCGCTAAACCTGGGTGCCGACGTGCCCGGTCCGTGGCTCCGCCAGGATTGCTGCCCGGGCAGGCTCGCCGCGGGGCAGTGGGCGTCGCAGGACGTGCAGACAGAGGTAGCTCAGGCTGCCGAACATCAGCCCTACCAGGGCGGCGTGAGCGAGAGCGCTGAAGATGTCCAGTTTGGTCCAAACGATAGCCGCGCCACTGATGGACTGCAGAATCACCAGCCCGAAGGTGACCAGGGACGCACGATAAAGATCAGGACGCCGCTGGCGGAAGCGATAGGTCCAGACGACCAGCCCCACGATCGCCAGGCCCAGCACGCCGGCGGCGAAACGATGGGCGAAGTTGGACAAGATCGTGCCCTGTAGCACGGGAATCAGCTGGCCGTTACAGAGCGGCCAGCCGTGGCAAGAGAGGCTGGCCTTGGTGTGCCGGACATAGGCGCCCATGTAGACCACCACCATGGTGTAGACGGTGAGGCTCCAGACGAACCAGCGAAAGGCCGGCGAGACGGCGCGGTCGCGCAGGTCCTCGCGGTTGTCGGCCTCGAACAGCATGGTGGTGACGAGCAGAACGCTGGCGAAGGCGATCAGCGAGACCCCGAAGTGCAGGGCCAGAGCGGCCGCCATCTGTGGGTAGAGCACGGCCCAGGCGCCCAGGCCGGCCTGCAAAAAGAGGAAGAAAACCATGGAAATGGCCAGTACCCGCACCTGACGTCGGCGGTAGAGATACATGCTGGCAATCGCCACTGCGATAGTGAGCACGCTGTCGATCGGCACCACCACGCGATGGCTCCACTCGATCATGGTTTTCACCGCGAATTGCGGAACAAACTGGCCGTGACAGAGCGGCCACGAACGGCCGCAGCCGCGCTCTGAGCCGGTATTGGTGACGGTGGCGCCCATCAGGAGTATCAGGAAGGTAACCACCGTCGCGACGACCGAGAGCCACCTGGTGGTGGTTTTCAGTGATGCGTCCATGTCTCCTCAATGATGCGTCATATGAGGTGTCCCACCCAAGCCGGCACCCGCTCTACCACTCTTGCTGCGGCTGATCGCCGGAGATTATCTGCACGCCGTGCGACAGCCGCAGGTACATGACCTGCGGGGCCTTGAGCGAGCCTCGATTTGTCACTCCGACCAGGCCAAAGCTGGCGCCAACGCTCCCGTTCTGCTCGGTTTCCAGTGTGTAGCTGGGCACGATGCGGATGTAGTGGATGCCATCACGGCGCTGGGCGTCGCCGAACGCGATGATACGGCCGGCGATCTGCCGGCTGGGGACCAACCGATGCACGGTGGCCCGGTTCCCCCGTACCGACGCTTTCAAAACGGTGCTGAGGGTGCGGTACGTCTGGCCGCAGAGCCGATTCGCATTGGACGGGACCGCGCTGGTCCACGAGCAGACAGGATCATTCTGCGACGGGAGGCTGCCGGTAAAGCAGCCGGCCAGGAGTGGAAGGAGAAGGAGGAGCGGGACCAGGCGCCCGCTCGGTTTGCGAAAAAGGACAGCCATGCGGAGCCACCGATGAGCGGAATCTTCCTCTAATAATCGGTTCAGGCGAGACGTAAGGGTGGCGGGACTCTATGGGACATCACGTACCGGGATTCGGTTGGCCGGCCGGCGGACTCAGCGCCTTGGTGCTGATGTCCTCGCTGATCAGGTTCACAAACTCGTCGACCGGAATGGGACCCAGATCGATGCCGCCACGGAGGCGAACCGCGACGCTTCCCTGCTCGGCTTCTTTGTTGCCGGTCACCAGTATGTACGGCACTTTCTGCAGTTGGGCGTCGCGAATCTTGAGATTGAGCCGCTCGCTGCGGTCGTCGACCTCGGCGCGTACACCGGCGGCTTTGAGTCGCTGCTGTACTTCACGCGCGTACGGTATGTGCCGGTCGGCGATGGGCAGCAGCTGCGCCTGCACCGGCGCCAGCCAGGTGGGAAAGGCCCCGCCAAAGTGCTCGATCAGCATGCCCAGAAAACGCTCCGTGGAGCCGGTCACGGCGCTGTGGATCATCACCGGCGTATGTTCCTGGCCATCCTCACCGATGTAGTGACAGCCCAAATTCGCCGGCTGGATGTAGTCGATCTGGACGGTGGATAGCTGCCACTCGCGTCCGAGTACGTCGGTGGCGTTGAAGTCTGCTTTGGGACCATAAAAGGCGGCCTCGCCCAGGACCGGCACGTATCGGATACCGAGCGCGTCGAGGGCGGCGCGTAACTCACGCTCGGCGCGCTCCCACACATCTGGATCACCGCCGTATTTCTCAGGCTGGTTTGGGTCGTGCAGCGAGAGCTGGACGTAGTAGTCCGTGAGGCCATAGGTGCGCATGGCCTCGGTAATCAGCTCGACGCACAGGCTGAACTCCGACTGAAGCTGGTCTGGCGTGCAGAAGATGTGCTCGTCGTCCTGGGTCAGGGAGCGAACGCGCGTGAGGCCGGAGAGCTGGCCGGAACGCTCGTATCGGTACAGGGTGCAAAACTCGGCGTAGCGAATGGGCAGTTCACGGTAACTGTGGTGTTGCGCATTGAACAGCGTCATGTGGCTCGGGCAGTTCATGGGCTTCAGCATGTACACGTCGTTCTCGTCCACCATGGCCGGAAACTGGACGTCTGCATACAATTTCAGGTGCCCGGACTTTTCATACAGCTCGCGCTTGACCAGATTTGCGGTCCACACATGGTCGTAGCCGTGCCGGGTTTGCAGGTCTCGAACGTACTCTTCCATGCTGTGGCGAAGCGTCTCGCCCTTGGGGAAGAAGAGCGGAATGCCAGGACCGATATCCGGTGAAAAGGTAAAGAGGCCCAGTTCCCGTCCCAGCTTTCGATGGTCGCGCTCGCGGGCCTGTTCGAGATTATGCACGTGCTGGTCGAGTTCCTCCTGGGTCGCGAACGCTGTGCCGTAGATCCGCTGCAATTGAGCATTCTTCTCGCTCCCACGCCAGTACGCTCCGGCGTTGCTGAGGAGCTTGATCGGCCCGATTTCGCCCGTGCTGTTCACGTGTGGTCCGCGACAGAGGTCGACGAAGTTCCCCTGCTGATAGACGCTCAGGTTGCCGTCGCCGAACTGTTCGATCAGCTCCAGCTTGTATGGTTGGTCTCGAAAGAGCTGGAGCGCCTCTTCCTTACTCAGCGGCCTGCGCTCAAATGGCTGATCCCGCTCGATGCTCGCTGCCATGTGCCGTTCGATCACCTCGAGATCGTCCGGCGTGAGCGGACGTGGCAGTTCAAAGTCGTAGTAGAAGCCGTTCTCGATGGGTGGTCCGATGCCGAGTTTGGCCTCCGGGAAGACGGAGATCACGGCCTCGGCCATCACATGTGCGGCGCTGTGCCGCATACGTTCCAGTGGCGTCATTTCTTTTTCGATTACGTCGACGGTTTCTTCGTCGGGCATGGCCCCATCCTTGCTCTGTGCTGCCCTATGGTATCGCGTTGCCGCGATACGGTGGAGGGAGCGCCATGAGCGAGATCGAAGAGCACCGGCCGGGCGAGGTAGCCGGTCGGGCGCCGAACAGTGTGCTGCCGGTACAGAGCAGTGAGGTGATGCATCAGGCGGCGGTGGAAGATGTGCCGGGGGCGCCAACCTGGCCGATTCCCAGCCGCGAATCCATAGTGGAACCGGAAGCACCCCCGGTTGGGCTCAGCTGGACCAAGCTCGCGCGCACTCTCGATATCGACCCACGAGTGCTGCGGCATGAGGGAGCCATTGTCCTGACCGGTGAATATGTCCCGGAGGCAGGCCTCTTGATCGATGCGACCTCGCTCTCCGCACTGCAGGTGCATACCGGAGACCGGGCACTGTCTCACAGCTACTTCATTGGTGAGGTGACGATGAGCCAGTTCCTGTTGCAAATCAGGCTCGATGCGGGAGGCAGCGCGGTGGCATATCCGATTGTTCGCACCGCCAGTGCCCCGATAATCGGTCTTTTCGCCGGCGAACGCGACGCCAACCGCGCCAGAGAGCAGATTATGCAGGGCTCGATTGGCTCGGGGCTGTCGCTCGACAGCGGCTCGTTGGGAATCGAACTACGGGTACAGCATGCAAGCGTGGCCGGGCGCGTGGCGACGGTGATCGCCAGTCACCGTGGGGCGGTTACGTCAGTTGGCGGACAGTCGCTAGCTTGATCGCATTCTCGCCTGGCTCCGGTATGGTCCGGCGGCAAAGAGTTCAGACCTTTGTAAGCCCCTGGCCATTCCTTGTTCAGGTTGGATGCGTACTCTGAAGGGAAGGGCAGCAAGGCATGCCTGGAACTAAGGGGTGATGATGACCAGCTTACAGCGGCGAGAAATACGGGCAATAGGGGCAGGTGCACTCATCGTAGCGCTGCTGCTGCTGGTCGGCGGGGGCGCGCTAACCGCTCTGTCCGGAATCGGGCGGCAAGCGGCGGCTCCAGCAGCTCAACCTGATGCAGGAATCATGCACGATGCCGATAACGCTTCCAGCGGGCCAGGAAGTGCTCTGGTCGCCAGCACAGGCCAGATGCTGCTTCCCAGCGCCCAGGAGGGCCACGAGAGCAAGCCGTACCTGGTTCTCTTTGTATTGGACGGCGCTCGGCCGGATTATTTCAACGTTCCAGGTATCCCTCACATCCGCGCCTTGATGAAACATGGCACGCAGTACACCAACGCCTTTGCCGGCATTCTCGAATCGGAGACTCCCACCGGCCATGCCTCGATTTCAAGTGGCTCGAATCCAAGCGCGGACGGAATCCTGTCGTTCGCCTGGGCGAACGAGGATAACACCACCGTCAATCTTTTCGACCCAGCAAATATTCGAAACGGGCAAATGGAGCGCATCCTGCACAACGCGCCCGCGCCTTCCATCGCGGGGCTGGTACACGCGGCGGATCCCTCGGCCGAGGTGGTTGCTCTGGGCGGCCACAAGTACTATGCCGACGACGCGCTGGGCGGACCGAGTGCGAACGTCATCATGTATTACCAGGGTACGCCCAAGGGCAAGTTTGCCCCGACCTTTGTGCCGGGACACGCGCCGCCGCCGGCAGTGTTGCAAGCCCCGGGTTTGATTGGCAAAAACACCACTCTACCGATTGGAACCGAAGATCACCTGGCCATGACCCTCGCACGGTCAACCTTTACGCAGATGCACGAGCGTGTGATGCTCATGAACGTGCCGGAGTTTGATTGGCCGCTGGGCCATGTCGACGGTGGGAGCCGGGATCCTAAGGATGTCAAGGTATTGATGCAGGGATTTGATCGTGACCTGGGCAAGCTGGAAGATATGTACCGAAGGGCCGGCATACTGGACAACACGGTGTTCGTGATCACCGCCGACCACGGCTTTGCGCCGATCGATCACCACCTCAATGCGACAGATATCGAGAAAGCAGCGGAGGCATCGGGTACCAGTATTGTTTCAGACACCTTCCACACCGCCGGCTATATGTGGCTCAAGGACGGTACGCGTTCGGCGCGCGCGGCCGAAAACATCGCCCGCTTACAAAATCCGTACATACAATCGGTCTACTTCAAGACCTCCGCCACTGGCGGCGGCTACAGATACCTGCGTGCCAGCGGTCCGGATCTGTTTCGCACCGGTGGGGTCGAAGCGGCCAACCAGTATTTGCTGAACTCGTTTGATGGCCCGGCGGGACCCGATATCGTGGTCCTTTTCACCGAGCAGGCGGTTGCCGAGACCGGTGGCGCAGCGACTTGGAAGGGTGACCACGGTGGCGCCGCGTGGGAATCGCAGCATCTTCCCTTGATAGTTTCCGGGCCCGGTGTCCGTGCTGGGATTACCTCGCAGTTTCCTGCACGACTGGAGGACATTGCCCCCACCGTGCTATCGGTGATGGGAGTGCCGCATACGGGCATGGAGGGGATACCGCTCGCTGATGCCGTGGTTCGAGCCAGTGCCGAGGAGCGGAAGGCTCAACAAGTCAAGAATGCACAATTGCAGCCCGTGGTACAGGCCCTGGCTCGCGAGTCGCAGCTTGAGGTGCGGGCCGGTCGGTAGTTGTCGATTCTCTGCTTCGGGCAAGGCGGCGACGAAAACCAGGTGAAGGCCTAGAGAGGTGATTTCCTCTGATGGTAGACGGTCAAGAGTAACCGCCAGCCGGTAAGCGTCACGAGGTTAAAGCCGAGCGCGATGATGACGAACGGCAGTGGTGTGAGATGATGCTCGATCGCTGAGCGAAGCAGCAAGCCAAGTACGCCTGCCGTCAACCACGCTGTAGCCGTGCGCAACACATTCGTCTTGGGCGTCACGAAGGCAGTCGGAGAGAAGGCGCCCAGGAGCGCGCCACTCACATACCAGCCGATCAGAAACGGAGCTGCCGTGCCCAGGACGCCGAGAACCGCGCCGCCCTCCTGGTCGCCATGATTAGCTCGTCCAATGGCTGCGAAGAGAAGCAACAGAGTGGTGTCACCGACCAGGGAAATGGCGGTGAGTGGAGTGCGTGGAAACAACACGTCGCCCCTGCCTCGCACAGTGAAAAATGACAGTCTAATCGTCTGAGTCTCCTGTTAGGATAGTGTCGATGTGTAAGTCCGGCTCCATTATGAGAAGGCGGGTGGAATCACACCCGTGGGGCGCCTGCCGGCACATCAGGCATCACGATTGCCGGCTGGCGGCCGTCGCGGTAGAGGTGCAAGCGATTGGTTTTCATCATGACTCACGCCTACACTGTAGGGCTGTTTTCACTTTGTCTGTGACGTGCTGAATGCTCAACGATGTTCTACGCCTGCTTGTCAATGATCTCGTCTACTGGAAGTTTCTACCCTCGCCCGTTCTGGAGTTCTTGGCGAGCGACCTGGTTTTTTGGGTGGCCGGAATGGCGGTACTGGTCGTCGTCGGCGAACTGCGAACGGAGCCACGCATAACAGCGTATCGCTGGCTACTACACGCTGCCGTGACGTTTGTCGTGAGCACCGGCCTATTTATCGTGGCCCACGCGCTAGTCTATTCGCCCCCCGCCTCGCGCAATGAGCCCGGTGTTGTCTACCAGCCTGGTTCAGCTGCCTCGAACAGTTTTCCTTCTCATCATGCCCTGCTGGCGGCACTCGTGGTGAGCTGGGTGGTCTTCGCGCGTCCGAGACGCGCCATACCGTTTTTGGGCGCTGCGGTGATTTGTGGCTGGGCACTGGTACTATACCAGTCTCATTACGTCATCGATGTTGTGGTTAGTTGGTTTCTGGTAGTCACGGGTGCGGGTGGCGCGGTGATCCTGACTCGGCTGCTTGGCCGTACGGCTTTCGCTCTCCTGGCGCAACGCCTCGAAGTACTGCGACATGCGGCTGCCCGTTATTCAGCGCTCAGGAAACTTGTACAGTGGGTTGCGGGTGGCAGTCACAAATTGCTTGCAGCGAAGCGCCGCGTACGCGAGCTGAAACAGTAGCCTGGGAACGTCATTTATTGGTCCTTCAACGCGAATCGTAGCGGTAATGGGGCTCGGCCAGCGTTCCCTCAGAGCCGACCAGACACCGATTGGCCTGCGCCAATAGGACGCCATCGGAGCAGTATACCCAATGATTCCGTCACTCATGGGCGCGTATGGAACATCCCACTGCTTGAGCACCGTTGGCGCCAGCCATCGCGGCGCCGCCTGGGAATAGAGAAGATCGAATGGCGGCGCCCCGAGTTGCGCGCCCAGTATCTCGTGGGCGCACGCAAGGGCGGAAAGGATCCAGCCCGCGCGCCGCGTATCCTCTCCCAGGCAGGTTTGCCAATCGAAGGACTCTGTGAGGCTCTCCATGGCAGCGGCAATATCGCACAGCCAGATCGGCCGCCAGCCGCCATGGCCGAGGAAGTGTACGCACAACATCGATAGGTGGTCTTCCGGCGATAATACCTTGACGGGTATGTCGCCCATTGGCACCGTGGACGCTCGGTTGTACATGGTCCGCACGTCGGCTCGGTACAGTGCCAATGTGGCGCTCTCCTGAAAATCGACGGCGCTCCCTCTCCCTAAACGGAGGCCCTGCAAGGCGGCGTGTGCGCGGGACACCTGTTCAGGTTTAACAAAAATGTCAATGTCGCCCAGCGGACGCACTGCCATGTCGGGATACAATCTGGCCGCCGCCCAGCCTTTGCACAGGACTGGCTCCGCGTCAACGCTCTGTAGAAGTCCAACCACCTGCTCGATCTCGCGTTCACGAACGGCATACCGCAGCACCTGCACGCGATACGCCTCATGGAGTTCGCGCATGGCGGGCAGGTGAGCAAGGGGAGAATCTCGTATTCGCCACCAGGTAAGCGGTCCGGCTCCCGAGGCAAGCATCATCGGAGCAATGGAAATCAGTTCGGCTTCGGAAATGATGAGGAGCGGCGGAGAGTCGCGCCAGGCGCCCTGCAATGCCCGTGCAACCAGGGCGCCGCGACTGCCTCGAACAACTGAATCCATGTAGTTACTATGCCATCCAGACCGATTTCAGACCAGTGCGCGCGGTGCCGGCCGCCTGCGTCCGTTCGGCCTCATGATTTTAGGTCCGGCGGACTGCTCCGTATTACCGGTCTCTGTAGGACGGGATCGCGTCTCCAGGTCCACTCTGGGTTTTCGGTGATGGATGCGGAGTGAATCCGAAAACTGCCATAATAGCAGCACGGTTTGTGCCGTTTCCGCGGTGCTTTACCTGGTACAGGAGCCGATCCTTCGGGGCAGGAGCAAAGCCGCGAGCGCGCGATTGCCAAACATAGTACGAAGAGTCGGGCAGGTTTTAGTTACGATCTCACATGCCTTCTGGTTCCCCGCGATTCCTGGCGGGGCCGGGCTTGCCATAAAGAAAAGGGATGTCCGATCCGGCGTCCCGATGAGGACGTAAGTGGAGAGATTGGTCGGCGGCCGGTATAAGGTGGTACAGGAGGCCGGGGCACGTGCATCCGCGGGCAGGTATCAGGCGGTAGATACGCAGACTGGTCGTACGGTCGAGGTGGAGGTGCTGCAACGCTTGACGGATCAGGCCGTCGATGAACTTCGGCGGTATGCGGGAGGTACTCCAGCCCCCCTGGGTGACCCGAATATCGTGCAGGTTCACGACATCATTGTCGAGGACGACCAGGCGACCGTGGTCACCGAGACCATTGAGGGCTGCCCCCTCTCCCAGGTGCTTATCGAAGGGCCGATGTCGTTAGCCCAGCTTCGGAGCACGGTCTGCGAAGCCGCCCGGGTGATTGGGTCCGCTCACGCTCAGGGTGCAGTGCACGGTTATCTCAAGCCCAGTGTGCTGTGGGTTACGGCGGACAATGCGGTAAAGGTCAGCTGGTCGTTGCCCGCCGGCAACCAGTCGGTTTCCGGGGAGCGGCTGTACCTCGCGCCCGAGGTGGCGGCTGGAAACCCGGCGGATGTTCGCTCTGATGTGTACTCGTTGGGTGTCATTCTGTATCAGGCTGCAACGGGGATCGTGACCGGCCCCTCGTCGGGTAACGATGCGATTGGAATCGCGTTTCGGAGTTTCCTCGAGGATGAGGTGCCGCCGAGCGACGTCACGGCCCACGTGCCGTCGGAGTGGGATCACGTGATTTTGAAGGCGATTGCGATCGATCCAGCCCGCCGGTATCAAACATTGACGGAGTTGGAACACGACTTAGCGGCACTGCCTGTGCCCGAAGCGGCAATCGCCAAACCCGATCACGGACCGGATCCGGAATCCAAACCCGCTCGGTACGCGATCGAGCCAGATGGCCCATCGCCCGCTGTTCCGGCTGTAGTCGATCAAGCAACTCGTCCGCGGCGCTTGCCACTGGCACGCGGTGAGCCGCTATTTGTCCCCCGCTCGCCGGGGCCGTCCAACGGAAAACTGCCGGCGCTGCCGGAGTCGGTTCGCGTTGACGCACTGCATGGCCTTGCTCGCGGGAGCGTGCCCGGCGCCATGTCTGGCGAGGGGGGCCAGCCACTTCAGCGGGCAGTGCCGCTGGAGTATCCGGATTATGACGAGGAAGATCCGATTCGGTTTCGGTGGGTTGGGCCAGTTGCTCGTGTTGCAGCCCCCGTCTTGTTGCTCTTGATACTCGCGACGGCGGGGCTTTTCGTGTTTCATGCGATGGTGGGCAGCCCAACCAAGCAGGCTCTGAACCCCGTGGCGCCCCGTCAACTCCAGGTGGTAGGGGCGCGTGACGGTGGAACGTTCGTGTCTGGCCGCAGGATCACGATGCGGTGGTCGAAGATTGCCGGGGCCTCTAACTATCGCTTGTTGGTTTCGCGCGTCGCCGTAGCCGCAGGCGGCAGCCAGACGAATACCCCGCAGTCCATCAAGCTCTTGCCTCTTACCAATGCGTATCACTTTCGCGTTCGTGGCCCGGCGGACTATGGCTGGAGAGTTCAGGCAGCAGTACAGGGCGTTTGGTGGCCATATTCAGCCCGTCAGAGCTTCGCAGTGCGCGTGCCACCACTGGGCACGCCCGTGCTTCAGTCCCCGGCTCCAGGGGCGATACTGAAGCCAGGCGCCATAAAGTTCTGTTGGCGTGCGGTAAAGGACGCACAGTCGTATTACTTCCAGTTCGTCGGCGCCAAGCCCCTCGGCGTGTCACGCACGTGTCTCTCCCTGCCGCTGCACTACGGGACGTTCCGTTGGGGTGCGGCAGCGCGGCAAGGAAGCAGGCGGGGAGCCTTCTCGGTGTACCGTCATCTATACATCCCCGCCCCAGCCCCAAACCACCAGAGACCGACCCGAAAACATGTCCGGCCGACCGCGGTGCCACAGATTCCTGTTGCACAGAATCCGGTAGTCTCGCAGCAACCGGTGGTTCAGGTGCCGGTGCCGCAGCAACCGGTGGTTCAGGCGCCGGTGCAGCAGCAGCCGGTGGTTCAGGCGCCGGTGCCGCAGCAACCGGTAGTTCAGGCGCCGGTACCGCAGCAACCGGTAGTTCAAGCGCCGGTGCAGCAGCCGGCGACACGTCCCGTCTCACCGCCTTCCCGGCCGGTGGCGCAGCCGACGGTGGCGCCGCTTCCAGCGCCTCGAATCCAGCCGGTCGGTCCGCCGCCGCCACCGGTGGCAGCGCCAACCAGCGCCGCCGCGCCGTGTGTAGCCGGAATTACCTGTCCCTAGCCCAGAGTTCCATTTGGCAGGATCAGGCGGGAATAGACCAAGTATTTGTGATCGTAACCGCTGCCGTCACGATGGAAGTCGCCAGTGCAGGTGATAAGCGTCAAGCCCCGATTGGGGCTGCGGCCGTAAAGCCACTTGACCGGCAACTTTTTGTTGGCGTAGGTCGTGGACCACATCACGCGGAAGCGCAGGGCACGGCTACCGCGATACAGAACATCAAACTGGTCACCCGCGACCAGGGTGCGCAGGTGGTAGAAGACCGCGGGACAGCAGGTCGAATCAACATGGCCGAAAATGGTGGCGTTGCCACGCTCGCCCGGTCGTGGGCCGAAAGATGACCACGCAACGTCTTCCCACTTGTACGGAGCGTGCACGTCCTGTGGGTTAAGCATTGTGATGTGCTCGACCGAGGCGCGTACACCCAGCTTGGGGATAATGAGCCACTGCGGTGTGCCGGACGGCACAATGTTGGCGGAGGATGGAGCGGCAAGGGCGCTGCTCATAGATAATGAGGCGAGGCAGAGAACGAGCGCGGGGACGCGCTTGATATTTCGAACAACGAACATGATGCGGCTCCTTTAATAAAAACTGTCTTGAATGGTACCACGCGGTGCATCAGGAAACCGCATCTCCTGAAATCGTTGGCCCGGCGGTCGGAGACATAATTGTCGTCCGACCGCCGCAATAGCGAGTCTGAGATTCCCATGAAACGCTACACAATCTCTCACTGCCGAAGGCGCCGTGTGGGCTGACGCCATCAACGTTGGCTTCGGTAAGCAAAAGCCGATATACTTCAGCGGTTATGCGTGCTGCCTGGGCAGCGCGCGTGTGATGTCTGCCCCCCCGCAGCTCGCTCGACATCGCAGCAGTTTGATGTTCCGTTAGAAGGTATCACCAGTAGTATGCGCTCTTTCACGCTTGACTTGCAGGCACGTGCAAGAGTGTTTGCCCAGGGCGGCAGCGACCGGCGTTCCAGTTTACCGCTGTGAATTTTATTAATATCGGCGTGCTACGGCACTACGCGCGGCGCTGGGCGCTGGTAGCCGTCATTCCCGCCGTGCTCATGGCCATGCTCGGATATGTTCGGACGGCCAGTGAGCCCAAGACGTACCAGGCGACGGCAGTCATGTACGTGCAAAAGTCCACGAGTTCCGGACAAGGTGGCGCCGGAGCCATCGATGTATATGCCAGCAGCCTGCTGGCCGGCTCCTACAGTCAGATGATTGGCTATGGGGTGATCGCACGGCGCGCCAGCCGATTGCTGGCCAACAAATATCCCGGGTATCAGGTCGCAGGGGTATCCAGCCAGCAAAAAGGGCTCGGGCCGCAATCTGCCACTCAGCTGGTCACCGCTAGCGTCACAGACACGCAGCCGCAGCGGGCCGTTGACGCGGCGAATGCGGTAGTTACTGCGTTCATTCAAACCATTCAGTCCATTGAGAAGGCCAAGTACGCCGCTGATCTGAGAACACTGAACCGACAACTCACCAGCGTCACCAACAATATCAACGATCTTAACCGGCGCATTAGCCAATATTCAGGCGATGCGTCTGGGCTTGCTACGCTCCGTGGCAGTCTTGATAGCTACCAGATAATCCAGCAAACCCTCTTTGCGTCGTCCAACACTTTCCGTATACAGGCGGATGAAGATCTGCACAGCGTGACGCCATTTGCGCCGGCGGATGCTGCCGGCCTGGTGGGGCCGCACCCGAGCCGAACCGCGGCCCTGTACGGGTTTGCTGCCTTGCTGATGCTGTCGGGAGCGCTCTTTGCTTTCGAGTATTTCAACGACCTCCCGCGCACGCCGAGTGAGATCGAGGATGTGGTTGGCGCGCCGATTCTTGGTACGGTGCAACGCTTCAACTCAGGTCGGGGTTCTTCGCAGCTGGTCACGGCCAGCCGCCCGCGATCGCCGATGGCGGAGTCATATCGGCTGATTCGGACCAACATTCAGTTCACCAACATCGACAATCCTCCGCGGACGGTAGTGGTAACCAGCGCCCTCCCGGCGGAGGGCAAGAGCACAACCGCGGGCAACCTGGCCGAGGTGTTCGCTCAATCGGGGCTATCCGTAACGCTGATCGACGCGGATATGCGACGGCCCAGCCTACACAAGATCTTCGACATCGACGGCAGGCGGGACGGACTGACCTCAATGTTAGTGGGAAACCAGATGAATGGGAGCGCACCGGCAGCTACGTCGCAGCCGAATCTACGTATGGTCCCTTCCGGGCCGATTCCCCCCAATCCAGCGGACCTGTTAGGCTCCCATCGTATGCAGTCTCTGATCCGCCACTTTCGGGAACAGTCCGATCTGGTAGTAATCGACACGCCACCTGCTCTGGCAGTGGCGGATGCCGCTATATTGTCCACCATGGTGGATGGTGTGATCCTGGTGTGCGACCCGAACAAGACCAAACGTCGTGATCTTCGCCACGCCCGCGAAGCGATTGAAGCGGTGGGGGGGAAGATTCTCGGTCTGGTCGTCAACCGGCTGAACCCCCGCGGCGGCATGTACTACTACTACGGGAATTACAACTACAACTATGGCTCTGTTACGGACGACGGTGTATCTTCTGTCGCTAGCGCCCCAGCACGAGACGGCGGCCGCTCCCGCCGAAAACGTGAGCGGGCAGAGCGTTGAACTTTAGCGAATAGGTCGCATGCCCCGTGCGCGTTTTTCGGTCATACTAGTAGCGAAGCGACCCTTATTCGGGCGGCTATCCGCGTCCGTCGAGGCAGAACGGCGGAAGCTACAGTGAGTCACGTTAGCTTCCAGACGCGTGCTGATAAGTACCTGTCGGGCTTTCGCGGCCAGAGCCTGCGAAAGCGGTTTATCAGCGGGGCCTTCTGGTCGCTGCTGGGAGCTATCGTTTCTCGAGGACTGACACTATTGGCTTCTGTCATCGTCGCGCGGCTATTGCACCCCGCCGGGTTCGGCAAGCTCGGCATTATCCAGAGCACGATTGGATTGGTAGGTGTGTTTGCTGGGGCTGGCCTTGGGCTCACCGCCACGAAATACGTCGCCGAACATCGCTCGACCGATACGCTAAAAACCGGTGTCTATGCGGCACTTTCGCTTCGCATTGCGATAATCTCCGGCCTGGCAGCATCCGGGGTCCTCTTCGTTACGTCCGACTGGATAGCTGGAGCCGTGTTGGGCCAGCCTAGCCTTCGTCAGGACCTTCGTGTGTCGGCGTTAGTGGTGCTGTTCGCTGCCATCAACGGCGTGCAATTGGGCATCGTAACCGGTCTGGAAGACTTCCGAACGATGGCTCTTATGAATACGATTCGTGGCATCGTGCTTTTCATAACGTTGAGCCTGGGGTGCTATCTGTTCGGGCTGGACGGTGCGGTTGCAGGTCTGGCTGCGGCCGAGGCACTTGCTGCCGCGGTCAATCAGTTCGCTTTGCGCCGCTCCTGTTGCACACGGTCCATTCCACTGCGTCACAGTCATCTGCCACGCGGTGAGTTGCTTGCACTGGCACACTTTGCCGTCCCTACTCTGCTCGCCAGTCTGGTGATCTCTCCGGCTTTCTGGCTCAGCAATCTAATTATGTTTCAGCAACCAGCTGGAGCTCGCTCACTGGGCGTGTTTAACGCCGCCGATCGATGGAGGCAGGTGTTGCTCTTTCTACCGGGCTCCGTCGCTACCATCATCCTTCCAATGCTGAGTAATTTACGCGGCACCAGAGACAGTGCTACCTATCGCAGGGTGCTGCGACTCAATCTGCTGGCAAATCTCGTGGTCGTGGCCATTCCAGCGATTGTGGTCATCGCAGCTGCCCCGCTGGCCATGTCTGCCTTTGGCGCAGAGTATCGAAGCGGCTCGACTGCACTGACTATTCTGTCGTTATCCGCGATCGCCATGGTACTGAATAACCTGTTGCAGTCCGCTTTGGTAAGTATGGGGTATGCGTGGGGGCGTCTCGCCCTGGACACCCTTTTGGCCGCTTTGCTCGGGCTGCTATCCTGGTGGTTGATACCACGTTTCCAGGTGAATGGCATGGCGTGGGCGAACCTCGGCGCATTTATCGTGGTTATTGTGCCACTGTCCTGGTCCGTGCGGCGGTATTTGCGGCAACCAAGAGAGAGCTATTGACCTATGACGATCGGAAGAATGTACGAGCGCGCCGGGGTTGTGCCGCCTGTGCGACCGAGCGTGACCGGTTCCGGGCTGGCTCGCTGGGACCGCCCGTATGGAGCGTATGTGGGGTATCTCGCGCTCATCTTCTATCTCTTTTCGCCTGGTCGCGATAGTCTGCCGGCCGCCGTGGTGAGCACCGGAGTCTTTATTGGCGTTCAACTGCTCCTCCGGGCGAACAGATTCAACGCCGCGACTCCCTTATGTCCGACAAACATAGCCCAATTTTTGTTCATGGATCAGATGATCTTGATGCCGCTGCTCGTGGTCTATTTCGGATACGATCCGGGTACGTTGCCCTTCCTGCCCACGCCAACTGCGATCAACACGGCTCTGCTCTTCAGCACTACGGCGTACGTCTCGTTCGCCGTTGCGTATCAGTACCGTACCATCCTGTACCGACGCAGGCCCTCGATTACAGTTCCGTATACAGGCCATAGTTTGCTCGCGCCGCGTGCCACGTACCTGCTAGGCATAGCGTTCGCCGGTGTTGGCCTAATAGGGTTTGTCTTTTTTTTCGGAAGTGTATCCGGCTATCTGTCGTATCTCAGCAATCCTGGGCTGCAATACGCGGCACCAGCTAGTACGTCGAGCGCCTCCTTGACCCAGGCTCTGGCGACATTTTTGCGGCCCTTTCTGGGCTTTGCCGTGATTGTCGTTTGGAGCCAATGGCTTTCCCGCGAGCGTTTTGCTCGCATGCCGGTACGTTCTTTGTTAGTCACTGGCGCCACACTTGTATGCCTGCTCGCCGCGAATTTGAATTTTAACCGCGGCAGCATGGTTATGCCCATAGTCGCCCTCGTGGCCGCTTTCTCCTCCCGGGTCAGACGCATCCCCTTCAGCGTAATGGGTGTGATTGGGTTACCCACAGCTTTCCTGGTGATTCTGTTCGGCACCTACCGGCATGAGATTCTCACATCACCGGGCCAACAGATCCCAAACCAGGGAGTTGCTTCTCTCGCGGCTCAGACCGATCTCAACAGTCAGTTGCAGGTGTACGGCGCGGCGCCACAATTTTTGGGTTACCTATTGGACGCTAGCGGTTATACGGTTGATGAAACGTGGGGCAGGTCTCTATTAGACTCGGTGCTGTCCCCGTTTCCGCTATTGGGAAAAGGTTTTCGAACGGATAGTACCGTTACGCGTTACAATCTGCTCATTTATGGTTCCTCTGTGAGTCAAGACCAAAACGTGCCGTTCGTGGGTGAACTATTCTGGAATTTCCATGTTGCGGGCATAATTTTAGGTTTTTTTCTGCTTGGATTAGTGGCTGCACGGCTGCAACGATCATTTAGTACTGCTATTAGTCCGCTTTCTGCATATGTTTGGTGCTGGATTTCAATCTGGACGTTACTGCTTATCACCGGCAGCAGTGGGGTAACGTCGCAACTCTACCTACAAGATTTCTGGCCAGTGTACGTTTGGTGTGTCCTTGAATATTTTCGCCGCGCTCGCTCCGCTAAACTAACCTTAGAAAAGCGACGCCCCCGACTCAACGTGCTACCCGTGCCCAATCCCTAATATGTTAATTTTGCACGTCGCTGGAGATTACTACCCTGTTGCTGCAGGGGTTCCGGAGGTCGTCGGCCAAATATCGCGGCGTCTGGCTGAGTGGGGACACGAGGTGCATGTTGCCACCGGCTGGCCCGCTGGCTCCAAGGCCCAGGAACTGCTGGCTGGCGTTCATGTTCACCGCTTCAAGGTCGAAGGTGGTGGCAATGTGGCGCCTCACGGTGACATCTGCGGGTATCTCAACTTTGTGCGATCTCGTCCCTGGGACGTGATTGTTATGCACGGTGCCCAGGTATGGGTAACCGACGTGCTGCTGCCGCACGTGGATGAGCTACGGTCGGCCGTGATTTTTGTGGGGCACGGGCTGCTAACGCTGGATCAGCCCGCGCATGCCGCGTATTGGTCCTGGTTTGCCGCGTCCCTGCGGCACGTCGACGCCAGCACGACCCTGTCGCCGCTGTTGCAGGAGACGCCTTTCTGCGCCACGCACAATTTGCCGCGTCCACATATTATTCCCAATGGCGTGGATATGTCCGAGTGGTCTGCTCCCTCACTCGGCATCAGACGACAGTGGAACATCGGTCGATTCCCGTGGATCGTGAACGTATCGAACCACGTTCCGGTGAAGGCGCACGCCAATTACTTCGCGGCAATTGACCGGGTCAGCGGGATGGTTCCTTACGTGCAAGGAACAATTGTCGGAAACAGCCATCGCGCTCATAAATGGCGTCTGGGCCGTCTCGGTGTGAAGGGCGGCTGCTGGTATCGATGTCAACTGCAGGCAAGATGCCAGGCACATGTTGACCTCCGGACAAACGTAGCCCGAGCAGATGTGGTGTCTGCCATTAAGGAGGCAGACGTTTTGATGCTCACCTCTCCGCGACTCCGAGAAGGTTCACCCATCGCCATTTTGGAAGCCATGGCGGCCGGAACTCCATGGCTGTCGTACGGGGCCGGATGCGTGAGTGAGCATCCTGGAGGTTTGGTCGTGAACGACCTTGACGAGATGGTCGAAAAGCTGCAAATACTGCTCGGTGATCAGCAGTTACGGCGCTCACTTGGCGAAGGCGGGCAAAGGCGGATTGCAGAGAAACACAGTTGGGACACCATAGCGCGTCAGTACGAGCAATTGTACGGTGATGTTGTTGCCGTACGCGCGGCTGTAGCGATGCAGAGAGGATGACGAAGACGCCCAAGACCGGCTCAGCCTCTGAACAGTGAGAGCCACCCACTATGGTCTGTTGATGCCGGAACGAACGGAAGGACAAGTGGACGACTTGTCTTGAGGCTCGCCGTTGCGAGACGAGCAGGGCGAGGACGGTCTATCTAGTCCGCATGCACGCTCTCTATAGCTTGCTTAGGTGTTGAGATTGATTCTGACGACTTGACCGTCCCGGGTAGGCACGGTAGGCCTCAGAGAGATTGGACGCTGCTATGGACGAGCGCCGCTAACGCTAAGGTCGTTTGGCTGCCCTGGACGGCTGGAGGCGCCTGGTGCCAGCGATTGAACCATGCCTGGAACATCAAAACATTCCAGAGCAGTCCCTGCAGGCCGCCTTGACCGCATTGATGCATGGTCCTCGCTTCTTTCACGCGCTGCACATCGAGGAAGCCCTGCTGCTGCATTGATTGTTCGTCAAGCAATGATTCGGTCCACTCACGCAGAGGACCGCGCAACCATTCGCCGATCGGCACACCGAAACCACTCTTAGGACGTTCAATCAGATCTGGAGGCACGTGCCGGTAAAGTACCTGACGGAGCGCCCACTTAGAGATGCCGGGGCGCCGCTTGGCGGAGAGCGGCAGCGTCCAGACGAATTCGACAACGCGGTGATCGAGCAGGGGCACGCGTGCTTCCAAGCCTACTGCCATGCTAGCTCGATCGACCTTGGTTAAAATGTCGTCCGGCAAGAACATCATCATGTCGTAGTACATCAAACGCTGCACAACACTATCTATGTCGAGCGCATCTCCGGGGTCTTCGAGCACCGTCGGCGGCTCGATGCCGCGCAGTACCGGCTGCCTGCCCGTGCCGATGGCCGACATGCCTCGCCCGAACATCCTCTCTAGGTCGCGCTCGGCGAACATACTTGCGGCGCGGTGTATTTTTTCGCCGACTGAGGAGGCGCCGAAGCGCGCCATAAAGGGTTCGAGCCGGTCCAGGCCGCGATCGTAGGCCAAGGGGGGCACGCGTGTGATCCCGCGTGCCGTCGCCCGCCTGACTGCGAGAGGGCAGGCCCTGGCCCAGTTCCAGATGGCTTCCGTGGTCGCGTACTTCGGATAGCCGGCAAACAGTTCGTCGCCGCCGTCGCCGGACAGGCTTACCGTCACTGACTGGCGTGCTAGTCGAGACACGAGAAAGGTCGGTATTTGTGATGCGTCTGCGAACGGCTCGTCGTACATATCCGGAAGCAAAGGAATCACAGCGCGTGCTTCCTCGGCGCTGATGTACAGCTCGGAGTGATCCGTGCCGAGATGCGCCGCTACCGCCCTGGCGTGGTGGGCTTCATTGTGACTGTCTTCACGAAAGCCGATGCTGAACGTCTTGATCGGTCGATTGCTTTGAGCCTGCATTAAGGCGACGACGGTCGACGAATCGACACCCCCGGAGAGAAACGCACCGAGCGGCACATCGGCCACCATGCGCAGCTTCACCGACTCGGACAGCAGCGTTTCCAGTCGATCTACTACCTGACCGTCTGAGCCGTTGAAGGGCTGCGCCAGGCCCTGCTTGGCGGTTGCCAGAACAGACCAGTAGCGCACAGGCGCTGCGCTTGCTTCCTGTGGCGAGTCCACTCGCAGCATCGTGCCCGGCAAAAGTTGATGCACGTTTTGGTAGATCGAGTACGGTGCCGGGACATACCCGTACCGCATGTATAGGGCGAGCGCGCCCCGATCGATCTCAGCTATAAAAGCGGGGTGCCGGCGAAGCGCCTTTAACTCCGAGCCGAAGAGCAGATGACCGTTCACGTAGCCGTAGTACAGGGGCTTGATACCCAATCGGTCTCGGATCAGCCAGAGAAGGCGCTCTTCGCAATCCCAGAGCGCGATGGCGAACATACCCACACAGCGTCGAATGGCTTCTTCCATTCCCCAGTGTTCGAAGCCCGCCAGCATCACCTCTGTATCCGAGTGGCCCCGAAAGCGGATGCCCTCCAATTCCAGGGCCATACGCATGGCCGCGAAGTTATACACCTCACCGTTGAACACCATGACATATCGACCGCTGGCCGATTGCATCGGCTGGCGACCGGCTGTGGATAGGTCGACAATAGCCAGGCGACGAAACCCTAAGGCCACGCCGACTCTGGGATCGACCCACGTGTCCATATCGTCCGGGCCGCGGTGTGCAAGGGACACAGTCATGTTCGCCACGCGGTTTCCGCATTCGCTGGCGTCCGTTCCAGTGCTATCCCAGAAACCGGTGATACCGCACATATTAATGCGCTTCCGCAGGATACTGTCTATGCAACCGATCTATGTTCGATTCGTGGTAAGCGGTCGTTGGCTGCACGGATCGCCATACCGCGTTCCATCGTCCGAGTTCGGCGTCACGGAGCGGAGCCGCCCGGCTGCGCAGTATCCGGTACTCAAGTCCGGTTCTGACGGCAATAACCGTGATGCCGACAGTCAGCACCTGCACCATGCAGCCCCACAGGGCTCGATCGACGCGTCCTTTCCGCACGTAGTAGCGGACCAAGCTATCCATGAACCAGCGCTTGGCCACTACCAGCTTGCGGAGACTGATGCTGTCCTCCCGGTAGCCCACGAGGATCTCGGGGAGGTTGCCGAAGGTGCTGTGTGCGAACGATCGCAGCAGTAGATCAGCGTCCTGAGCTCGGAGCACCCGCTCGTCGTAGCGGTGCTGACGGAACCATGTCATCTGACCCAGATAAGTTGGATGAGCGACCGGGAAGCCGCGGCTGGGTCGCGCACAAATTTGCGCGTGATCCGTTGGAAAGCGGCGGGTGCCCACGACTTGGCCTGCCCCGGAAAAGATGAGCATGTTGGCGCCTACTAGATCGACGGTTGGGTTCTCCTGTAAAAAACGGACTTGATGTTCGAGCCGCTCCGGATACGACACGTCGTCGCCGTCCATGCGCGCGAAGAAACGCCCGCGCCCGAGGTCCAGGCATTCGTTGAGTCTCGCTGCCAGCCTTCGACGCCTACCGTCGGCGATGACTCGGATCCGGGCATCGCCGGTGCTCGCAGCCACCGCCGCCGTGTCATCTGTCGAGCCGTCGTCAATCACCAACAATTCCCAGTCGCGAAAGGTTTGCATTCGTATGGATGCCAGCGCGGCCGGCAGCGTTGCTTCGCAGTTGTACACGGCCATGCCGATTGTAACGATCGGTGGTTGTCCAGCGACGCTAGCAGATTCATGGCGAGGCATGGCAGACCTGAACCTCCTGATTCAGCCGTGCTTGGGGATCATGTGGGACCGCGAAGGGAGATATGGCAATTTGTGGGCGCGCCAGTCCGGCCCCGTTCCGCATAAGACATTATGATCGATATGATATGAGCGTGTTTCTCGCGCACTTGGCCCCGATACACGGGCACCACTGCCAACGACGGCCCGAGCATCGTGTCCAAGTGGCCCTGGGCTTGAGACGAATAATCGTTGCAATCCTGATCCTCCTCCAGGTTGCAGTCGCATTCCCGGCACGTGTGGCCGTTGCCGATCCGCGTTCTCGCCTTTCGAGAGCCACCGTGACCTTGCGGCGCTCATGGCTACGGAGCATAACTCCCAACGCCGATTCCGTTCCAGTTTATCTAGCCAGCTCTGCACGGACTCGAGCTGCGTTGGCAGCGTGCCGCGCTGCCCTCTCGATCCAACTGGAGTGCGCCGCTCCTCCCATCGTGTATGTGCTGGCGGGCAATAACCGGTTCAATTGCCTCGCGAGCCGACACGTCAAACGCGCCACCCTGTACGCGTTATCTGCCAGGACGGGTGCTGTGAAATGGAAGCGCTCAACCGTCGGTCTGGGGCTGTGTACGACAGCCGGGCCGGTCCTTGATCCATCCGGCCAATGGGTCTATGCGGCGGGACTGGATGGCAAGATGCATCGGTATGATGCAATTTCGGGAGAGGAGACGCTCCAGGCCCCCTGGCCCCAAACGGTCACGCTCATGGCGGGAGCGGAGAAGATCGCCGCTACCCCCACTCTTGTCGGCAATCACCTCTATGTGACCACCAGTGGCTTCTTCGATACCGGTCACTTCGAGGGACACCTGGTCACAATTGATCTCTCCACCGGCCAAGCAACAGTGTTCAACACGTTGTGCAGCGATATTCCACAGCTGTTGGGTAATGACCCGAGCGCCGCCAACTACTGTCCCAGGGCCTTCTCCGGGCTTTTTGGGCGGGGACAGGGCGTGGTGGATCCGCTCACTCGCGATGTGTTTATTGTGACTGGCAATGGAGCGTGGGACGGAACGACCTCGTGGGGGGACACGGTCCTCAAGCTCGACCCGAGCGGCAGCACGGTGCTGGATTCCTACACGCCCACGGATGAGCAGTGGCTCGATGATCAGGACCTCGATCTGGGAAGCTCCGGGGCCGCGATCCTACCGACGCTGAACGGGGCCGATCGAACGTATCATCTGCTGGTTCAGGCCGGCAAAGGGCCGTCGTGCCGGACCTGCCACGGCGCCGTCTTGCGGCTCCTGAATCGAGACAACCTGAGCGGGCAGGGCGGTCCTGGGCACCTCGGCGGTGATCTGCAGGATGTACAGTCTCCCGGCGGGTGTGAGGTGCTGACGGCGCCCGCCGTGTGGAAGTCGCCGGCGGGGCAGGTGTGGGTCTATTATGCCGATGGGTGCGGTCTCACCGGTTATCGAGTCTCGATCAGCCACGGCAAGCCGCATATCGCCGCGTCATGGTCGACACAATACCTGAGTGGCACACCGGTCATGAGTCACGACACCTTGTTCCTTGGTCATGGAGACGTTTCCGCCTACGATCCTGAAACTGGTCAGCTCTTAAGCGTGGTCACGGGCGCTGGACCGAACCACTGGGAGTATCCACTGGTAGCCGGCAACCAGCTATTCATGACCGACGAGAAGGGCCACGTGGCGGCATACGCTATTGCTCGCTCGCCTGGTGCAACGTGGTCTGGGGAAGTGTATGGGCACCATCGAGGTCAGGTCAGCCCGTTGCTTCGAGCGGTACTCCATGCATGCCTCGCACGTATTCAAGCAAGCTCGGCCGCCTCGCCGCCACGGCAGAAGGTCCATGTTATCGCTCATTGTATCGAGCGGGCCGGTTGAAGGAGCGCCAACCAGGAGTTTATGCTGGTGCAGCCGTTAAAGGAAAAACGAGGAAATCGCCGCGAGGTATGAGAGTTAGCAGTTCTATGAAAATCGCTCACATTACCGCTATCGATATGGCACTGCGCTACCTGCTGTTGAATCAGTTGCGCGCTGCTCGGGACGCCGGCTACCAGGTGGTGGGTATCTCATCCTCCGGCCCGGAGCGCTCGATCCTGGAAGCAACCGGTATTCGACATATCGCTGTTCCCATCAGTCGTAGGCTCACGCCGCTGCGGGACCTTGTTTCGCTGTGGAGACTTTATCGCGTGCTGCGCGCCGAACGATTCGTGATCGTGCACACGCACACTCCCAAGCCCGGTTTGCTGGGACAGCTGGCTGCGCGCATGGCAAAAGTGCCGGTGATTGTGAATACCGTACACGGTTTCTACTTTCACGATGGTATGCACCCTGCCTGGCGGCGCTTCTACATCGCCGTGGAGAAGGTCGCGGCGCGCAATTCGGACATAATTCTCTCTGTCAATCACGAAGATGTCCAGACAGCGATACGTGAGCGCATTTGCGCGCCCGAAAAGATCAAGTATATCGGGGAAGGCATCGATGTGATCCGTTTTGACCCTGATCAGGTAAGTCCGGAAAGTGTGGAGATGAAACGAGCCGAGTTGCGTCTTCCCCCAGGTGCTCCGGTCATCGGTTTTGTTGGGCGACAGGTACGCGAGAAGGGGCTTCTGGATCTTTTCGCAGCTGCCCAACTAGTCCGTGAACACGTACCGGACGCCCATTTTGTGTTCATTGGACCGGTTGATGATGCCAAGGAAGACGCGGTTTATCCTGAAGAAGCAGATGCGTTCGGCATCGCCACTGTTTCCCGCTTTACCGGGATGCGGCTTGATTTGCCCGAACTGTACGCTTTGATGGACGTGTTTGTCCTTCCATCGCATCGCGAGGGCCTCGCACGCTCGCTGATAGAGGCATCTGCAATGCGTAAGCCCACCGTTGCGACCGACATTCGTGGTTGTCGGGAAGCAGTGGAACATCGCCGTACCGGGCTTTTGGTGCCGCTGTCCGATGTCGATGCGTTGGCTGCGGCAATTGTGGAGTTGTTGACGGATCGAGAGCTTGCTGCTGTCTTCGGAACCACGGGACGTGACGTAGTACTGGAACGTTTCGACGAGCGTCTAATATGTGGCCGGGTCTTGGCCGAGTACACGCGCCTGCTCCACGAGAAGGGCATCCAGGCGCCGCAGATCGCTCCGGCTGAGGCGGAGGTTCTTTTGTGACTAAAACCGTGGTTATCAGAGCGAACTTGGACCTGGCGTGACGACTTTGATGTACGATCCTACCGGCAAGCGCTTGCTCGATCTGGCCGTCGCTATTCCTGGTCTGATAGGTCTCTCACCGCTTATGCTGGTGGTTGCTGCGCTGGTGCGAGCGCGGATGGGTTCACCGGTTCTTTTCCGCCAGGCGCGGCCAGGTCTCCATGGTCGCCCTTTCACCATGCTGAAATTCCGAACTATGCTGGACCTTCGCGACGCGGATGGACAGCCGTTGCCGGATGCCCAACGCCTCACATCTTTAGGACGAATCCTACGAGCGACCAGTCTGGATGAACTACCGGAACTCATCAACGTGGTGCGTGGTGACATGAGCCTGGTCGGTCCCAGGCCACTCCTCCTGGCCTACCTGGAACGCTATAGCCCAAAACAGATGGCCCGGCATAACGTGAAGCCCGGGATCACCGGCTGGGCCCAGGTGAACGGACGGAACACAGTGAGTTGGGCTGAGAAGTTTCAGTACGACCTGTGGTACGTGGAGCATCAATCCTCCCAATTGGATTGCAAAGTTTTGTGGAAGACGCTCAAATTGGTGGCTACGCGCCACGGGATCAACCAGCCGGGGCACGCCACTGCCGAGGAGTTCAGGGGCGAGATATCGTGAGTACGGGAACACCAGTTAGTAAATGAAACGCGTCGCAGATGGCGAAGAGTACGTAAGTATCCCGCAGAATGTGATACGATGCCTCGGTTTATGGGACCCCGCGAGGAAGACGAAGTCCCCCACATGTGTCGCCCCAGCGGCGAGTTAGGCTCAACATGAGGACGTCACCCACTTTTCACCGGTTTAACGACCTTACCATAACGCGAGCAAACGTAGAGTATCAAATACATACATCGAGAACTGATGGTGAAGCGACACCGACAGAAATTTTTCAGGCTGCTCGCGACCGTAAAGTATCGGCCATAGCTTTCACCGAGCACGTCAGGGCAGACAGTGCTTGGTTTCCCGATTTCGTAGCTGAAGTGGAACGCGTTTCCCGGCTGTTTCCCGATGTGCGTGTTTCGATCGGGTGCGAGGCAAAGGCTCTCGACTATGAAGGAACTTTAGATGCAAGCGAAGATACCATCCAGCTATCCGATATTGTTCTCGGAAGCGTACACCGGTTCCCAGACGGAAAAGGCGGCTACATCCCTTTTGCATCTCTCTCCGCTGACGAGTTGGCGCATAAGGAATGCGCTCTCTCGGTTGGACTGCTTCGCGCGGCACCAATTGATGTCCTTGCGCATCCTGGCGGCATGTATCAGCGTCGGTTCGGACCGTATCCTGAACGATTGCTGCGCGAAATAATGGAAGTCTCACTTGAGAGAGGAGTCGCCGTAGAGATTAATTCTTCCTACGTTGAAGATTTAACTTCCCTTTTAAACCTTTGTAGCCAGATTAATCCCTATGTCTCGATTGGCTCGGATGTCCACTCGCTAAAGGATTTGGGTCGCTGCCGGGATTCGCTAATGCCGCTGAGCATGGGCGCGGAGTGAAGGTTCTCGTAACGGGTGCTGGAGCGCTGCTGGGACAAGGCATCATTCGAACCTTGCGCGCATCCACCCTTGACAGCTTTATCGTTGGCGCCGATCCGAGCCCGCTCGCAGCTGGTCTTTATTGGGCAGATCAGGCCTACCTCCTTCCTTTTGCCAACGATGCAGCCTATATCGACTCGATCACTGCGATTCTTGAGAAGGAGCATCCTGACGCGCTGCTAGTGGGAACGGATGTGGAGTTAAATGTCCTTGCGACACACCGTGGCGCTATCGAGCGTACTTTCGGTACGCACGTTTTGGTCAGCGACAGGCGAGTGGTGGAAATAGCGGATGATAAGTGGTTAACTTTCGAGTGGCTCCAAACCCAAGGGTTCCCCGTTCCGAGATCGTGTTTGCGGGGGGCGGAGCTCGAACTGATTGATGAAGTAGGATTCCCCTTGATAGTGAAACCACGTATTGGTGCTCGGTCGGTTGGAGTTTCTATGGCGCGAAATCAGGAAGAGTTGCGGCAGGCTCTCGACTTGAACGATGAAGTCATCATCCAGGAGTTGGTAGGCAGAGATGATACTGAGTTTACGGCTGGAGCACTTGTATTCGATGGCGAGTGCAAGGCATCCATTGTGATGCGGCGCGAATTGCGTGATGGCAATACGTATCGTGCTTTTACTGGTCCTTACCCCGAGTTCAACGACGTCGTCCGGCGAATATGTGTGCAATTAGGTCCGTACGGCCCGGTTAATCTCCAATTTCGGTTGCACAATGATGCGCTTACTGTCTTTGAAATTAATGCGCGCTTCTCTGGAACTACACCTTTCCGACGACACGCCGGTTTTAATGAGGTAGAAATGGCGTTACGCCATCTCGTATTCGGTGCGCCGATTGTTCAACCAAAGGTGGATTCTTTGGTTGTGTTACGGTATTGGGATGAAATTGTGTTGCAACCGCGCCAACTAATGGCTGAGCTATAGAGCATTGAACGGGATTTTATGCCATGGATGGTCCTAGAGGAACAGTTGTAATAACCGGAGCAAATGGTTTTGTCGGCCGTCACTTGGTGCGAGCAGCGCTGGCCGACGGCTGGCTAGTGACAGCTCTTTCGCGCCGAACGGAATGGTTAATGAGTATACGCAGTTCGAACCTGAAGATAGTGCCGTGGAGTAGTGAGGATAGTGGCGCTAGCGATGAAGTCCTCGTTGGAGCGGATGCTGTTTGCCACCTTGCAGCATACATTCCCCCTGATTTTACGTCGACTACTTATGCGTCAGAGTGTTTTCGCGTAAATACCATTGGCACCTTGGACTTACTCGAGGCTTCGGCGCGCTCTGGAGTGGGAAGGTTCGTCTTTTTTTCCTCCGGTAACGTATATTTGCCGATCCCTCGCTTGGCGAAGGAAACCGACGTGGTGTATCCTGCGCATCGAGCTTCTGTCTACTTGACAAGTAAGCTTGCTGCAGAGATTTTTAGTGAATCGTTCCGCATCGCAGGTAGGATCCCCGTATCCATTCTTCGCGTTTCCTCGGTCTACGGGTTCGGTATGTCCCCTCATGGAAGCATGCCCTTATTTGCAGAACGAATCAGACAAGGTGAAATAATTGAGCTTCAGGATGGAGGTAGGCATGCTGCAGATTTTGTTGATGTTGCGGATGTTGTTCGAGGGACATTGCAGGTAATCGACAGAGGAGGGGACGGCATCTTTAATATTGGGTCGGGGGCAGCCACCTCTATGCTTCAGCTGGCTCAGGAACTGCTTGCGTTTTATCGTAAGGGTTCGGACCTGCTCCGCGTGCTTCCAGAGCGTTCCGGCCCCACCGTTATTGGATACTCCGGCCTCGACGTTACGAGGGCTAGAACGGAATTAGATTATGCGCCGACGGACCTGCGAACCGGTTTGAGGAGATGGTTTTCTAAGGCTCTGTAGTCGTCCCGTTCTGGGCGGATGGTCATTTGCTGCTTTTGGCTGGCGGTGCGATTGGGAGAGCTGTAGATTGGAATTCGGTATTGGCCGGGCGATCGATTTCGTCAGCCATCAACGCCGAGGACCAGAGTCACGTCGACCTCGGGACGACGAATAGCTAGAACCTATGGGAGGACAGCGGAAGGACCGTTCGGCAAGCCGAGGAGCCGTGCAAGACGACTGTCATCCTCGCCACCGAGGTCACGCGAGCCGTACCACCCTTAGTTACGGTGGTCGGCGTGACCGCTCGTCCAATCGCGCGCGGATAGCCCGCGCCACCGTGAAGCGCTGGGGCTCTCAGGGAATGCCTCGCTGGTTAGTTTGGCGATATACTCCCCGATTGCTAGCGACGCAGTGGCCGCCGGCGAAGGTGCGTTGAGGACGTGGATGGCTCGCGGCGACCGAGCGATGGCGAAGTCGTCCACCAGTTTTCCGTTCCGTGCCACAGCCTGAGCCCGCACGCCGGCGCCCCCACGCATCAAGTCGTCCGGTGTCACTTCCGGTACGAGGCGCTGTAGCGAACGAGCGAAGCGATCTTTGCTGAATGACCTGCTGAACTCATCCAGCCCCGTTCGCCAGAAACGCCTCGCTAGCCGCGGAAAGCCGGGATAGGTGACCATGTTCCACACGTCTCGAGGTCGAATGGTGAAGTGAGAATATCCTTCACGCGCCAGTGCCAACACCGCATTGGGACCTACCTCTACCTCGCCGTGTACGGTTCGCGTGAAGTGAACGCCCAAAAACGGCAATCTGGGGTCAGCCACGGGGTAAATGAGTGCTTTGACCAGCGATTGCCGCTCGGGCTTAAGGAAGTAGTATTCGCCACGAAACGGCACGATTCGCACATCTGTATCCGCCCCGGCCATGTCGGCGAGGATATCAGCCTGAAGCCCGGCGCAATTGATGAGGTGCGATGTGCCTATCTCCGCGTCCCGCGTGAAGAGCCGCAGCGCTGTGCCCTGTCGTTGGATGTCCGTGACCTGATGTTTGAAACCGATCTCCACCCCCAGGGCCGCGAGATCGGCCATCATCGACCTGGCCACCGCCGCGTAATCAACGATACCGGTAGCGGGCGAATGGAGGGCCGCGATACCGACGGCATGCGGTTCGAGTTCGTGCAATTCTCGCGGCGAAATCAATCGCAAACCGGGGACGCCGTTCGCAGTGCCGCGGCGTAACAGTTCGTGCAGGGCGGGAACCTCGTGTTCCCCAGTGGCTACGATCACCTTACCGCACCGCTGGTGGGGGATGGCATGGTGCTCACAGTATCGGACCATGCGCCGCGCACCGTCAACGCAGAGCACGGCCTTGAGTGAACCGGGCTGGTAGTAGATGCCGGCATGAATGACGCCGCTGTTGTGACCGGATTGATGACGAGCCACAGCGCTCTCCTTTTCCATCACGCAAATCCGCAGGGACGGATGGGCGCGCGCGAGTGCCAGCGCTGTGGCAAGCCCGATGATTCCAGCGCCAACCACGGTGATGTCGTAAGTGGAGTAGTCGATAGCGAGTTTCTCCTGTGTCCTGACGGTTTCGGGGCGAGTAGTGTGCTGGATACCTTGCATTATCCATCCAGAGGAGGGGCAAGGGCTGGAGAACTGAGTACCAGCCCTCCGAGACACGCCGCGAGGCGTACCGACTTCAGCAGCCTGTGGTCAGGACTGGTCAGATGCGCCATTGAATCTCCCCTATTGGCCAGCAACACCCGGTTGTACACGCGCCCAAAAGGAAAGCTAAACTGGCGCGTGGGCGAAGGCGAGGACCGTTGCCTGATGACGTATGGTGAGGCGTGGCTGCCACTGAGCAGTGCGCCCTCACCGTGTACGACGGAGTAAGTACGAGTTTCACAATCAGTGTTGTGGGATAAAGGGCAGCGCTGGGGTGCGTTAGCCCCTGGAGGATGAAGGATGAAAGTTGCGACGCATGTCGTGGATGGGCAGTATGGTCAACGGGAGCGAATCCCAATGGTTCGACCGGTGCTGCCCTCCTTTGAAGAGTTAGAGCCCGGCGTTCGAAGTATTCTATCGAGCGGGATGGTTACGAAGGGAGCCTACCTGGATGAATTCGAGCGAGCAGTGGCGGAACATCTGCAGGTGAGGCAGGCTGTCGCGGTGTCGAGCTGCACCACCGGTTTGATGTTGACCTATCGGGCGCTGGGCTTGAGGGAGGACATCGTAGTCCCGAGCTTTACCTTCATGGCCACCGTTAGCTCGGCGGTATGGGCCGGTCTGCGCCCGCGCTTCGCGGAGATCGATCCACATACCTGCACCATGTCGGTGGAGGCCGCTGAACAGGCGATGACGCCCGAGACGACAGCAATTGTCGCGGTGCACAACTTCGGCAACCCGGCGGACATCGAGGGACTTCAAGAATTAGCGCAGCGGCGCGGAGTACGTCTGATCTTTGATGCGGCGCATGGCTTCGGCACGCTCCGTAACGGCAAGCCACTCGGGCAGGGCGGGGATGCTCACGTCTTCAGCCTGAGTCCCACCAAGTTGCTGATCGCCGGCGAAGGCGGGATTGTAGCCACCAACGATGATGAGTTGGCGGAGAAGATCCGAATCGGGCGCGAGTACGGTAATGCGGGCAACTATGACACGGAATACGCTGGCTTTAATGCTCGCCTCGCCGAATTCAATGCGTTGATGGGGCTGCGCAGCCTCGATCATTTGGAGTCAGCGGCACGGCGTCGCAATGAGGTCGCGGCGCTTTTCCAACGGGAGTTGGGGGATTTACCCGGCCTGACGTTCCAACGCGTGCGATCAATTGACCGGTGTTCATACAAGGATTTTTCGGTCTCCATCGACCAAGCGGTTGCCGGCGTGAGCCGCGACCGGATGGCCCAGGAGCTCGATACCGAGGGAGTAGACACCCGCAAATACTATGATCCGCCGGCACACCGGCACACCGCCTACCACCAGTTCGCGGACCGAGCTTTGCCGGTGACCGACCAACTGGCGGCACAGAGCTTGAGCCTCCCCATGTGGTCCCACATGGCCGACAGTACTGCCCTCTCAATCTGCCGTGCGTTTCGCGACGCTTGGAAACGGGCAGCGACTGGCTGAACGCCTCAGCGTACCGAGTAGTCACCGTCACGCTCTGTTGCTGTCGGGTAAATGATGGCAAAATAGGAGTTGCGTACTACACTGGTGTATATGATGCAGATGTGACGGTGCATGTGCCGGTGGCTAGCTAGAGGAGTCTCGTCCTGCCTCATTTTCTTCGTCCAGCCCGCCTGACTTTTGCGATCCTCATTCGCGTTCTGGCGGATATGGTCATGATGGGCACCGCGCTACTGCTGGGAATTAGCGCCCGCTATGTGTGGTATGTAGGCGTGGAAGGGTATGGATCTCATACCCGCAACACGCTATTTAGTTACATCCATTCGTATGCGCTGGGTGTCTGGATTCTGGTACTTATCTCCACGGCGGTATTCTCGTTTAGCGGACTATACACCCGGCGGCGCACGCACCGTCCGCTCACCAAGATTTTGATAGTCCTACGGGGCGTGACCCTCAGCTACCTGATTTTCGGGTTCATTTCGCTTTTGTTCGAAGGCAAGCTCGGTGTGCCGCGAGTCGCCATTTTCATTGCGTGGGGCATCTCGTGCCTCGCTCTCGGTATGGGGAGAGTGTGGTCCGGCGTCTGGAAAAATATGCTGCAGAGCGATCCGGAGTTCGAAGCCGTAAAGCGCTCGAATCAACGCGACCGGGTGCTGGTCATTGGCGGGGCGGGTTATATCGGATCGGCACTGGTGATCGAGTTGCTGGCCAAAGGGGTCAAGGTGCGGGTGCTGGACCTGCTGATGTACGGGACGGATCCGCTCAAAACTGTACTTGACCATCCGAATTTGGAACTGGTTCGTGCAGACTTTCGACAGATTGATAAAGTCGTTGCAGCCGTGCGGGATGTGGACACGGTGGTTCATCTGGGCGGAATTGTGGGAGATCCCGCCTGTTCGTTGGACAAAGACCTGACGATCGATGTCAATGTGACAGCCACTCGCATGATCGCTGAAGTGGCCAAAGGACACGGCGTCGGTCGGTTCATCTTCGCCAGCACCTGCTCGGTGTACGGGGCGAGCGATGAGATGTTGGACGAGCAATCGCGCCTGAACCCAGTCTCGCTCTATGCGCAGAGTAAGATCGCGTGCGAACGTATCCTACAGAAAATGGGGGACGACTCGTTCGCGACCGTTATCCTGCGCTTTGCCACGATCTACGGCCTGTCCGGTCGCATCCGCTTCGATCTCGTGGTCAACTTGCTCACCGCCAAGGCTGTCGTGGATGGGGTAATCACCGTTCGCGGTGGTGACCAGTGGCGTCCCTTCTTGCACGTGCAGGATGCCGCTCACGCGGTTAGCATGGCTCTGGAGGCGCCAATTGACGTGGTGCGGAACCGGACCTTCAATGTTGGCTCGGAGGGCCAGAATTACACCATCTTACAAGTTGGCGAGATGATTCATCGTTTCGTGCCCGAAGCTCGGTTGCTGGACGAGGGGTTCGACCAAGACCGACGCAACTATCGTGTTTCGTTCGATCGGGTCCGCACACAGCTTGGCTTCGCTCCCCGCTGGAACGTCGAACGTGGCATTCACCAGGTGATTGATGCCATTCGGAGCGGTAATGTTGGGAACTACAAGGACGCTCGGTACAGCAACTTTGAGTTTATGAGTAGCGAGGTGGTCCCTTCGCTAGCCAAGAGCAGCAACGACTGGGTGTACGAGTTGCTCCAGTTAGGGGAGCCGGTAGCAGTGGGCAGTTTAGACAATGCCTATCGAGATTTGAACCAGGGCGATTAATCTCCTACGCGGTAATGCTTCCCACCATCAGCGATTACGCCTCCTGTTCCGCGTCCACACGTTGTTCCGGTGAGACCGGTCCGCCGGGTGCTTCCGCCTCGTCCCTGCTGTCCTGTTGCAACCCTTCCATTTCGGCTTGCGCGTCCTGGTCCGCAAACTTGCGAGCCCGCGGCCTTGCGATTGATGGTATGGCTTTGGGCAGGGAGGCATCCACCAGGTCGGTTACGCGCCGTTTGGCCCGCGTCAACGTGCTCTGCTGCTGTTTTCGGTCATACCGGTCCAGCATTTCCCGCAGCGAGACGGCGAACGCTTCCTCCTCGGTCCACGCTCGCAGAATGTCAGTGTAAATATCGCCGGCCGTTCGGCCTCCTGTGCTAGAGGTCAAGCCACGCCGCCGGATTTCCATCAGCGTCGGATCGTACTGGGTACGTCGCCAGATCTGTGCAGCCGCGCACAGTGTGATCTCCCGCTCTCGCGAGCGCTCCAGGTACAGCCGGTATCCTTCCACATGGTGGTGCAATAAGTGATATCTCCAGGGCGCAGTGAGCCGAACCCCCTCTAGACAGGTAGCTCGCTCGAACTCTCGCCTGGCATAGTACGTGAGGTTGACCTCACCTTCTTTGCGCGGCAGCGCTTCCGTGACGTCCGCGTCGATGAACTCAATGCCGAGCGCTTTGGCGGCCGCCACCCGGGTATGTCCATCAATCACAAAGTAGCGATTGCCCAGCTGATAGACGGTGATGGGAGGCAATTCCTCGCGCCCCTTCATCTTGCGCAGAATGGCCGCGTAGTTTCCCTGTGCGGGACCCCGTTGGAGGGGGAGAAAGGTGGGGCCGATCTTTCCCGCCTTCCCGGCGCTGCCCACGATCCGTTTGACGCGGATCGGCCGCACGCCAAGGGGCATCCGCGACACGACGCCCGCTTTGGCAGCTGCTTCCTCATAGGAGAGAGGATAGGAAGGAGAAGGCACGATAGTTACAGGTTTTCGATCACGATGGGCTCAAGCTCTTCTGCCAGCTCGAACCCGAAGATCCGCGAATAGAAGTACAGCTCGCCGTCGTGCATGGTTCGGATGTTCTCCGCCTTCCGAAAGCCGTGCCCTTCGCCCTCGAAGGCGACGTGTGCAAACGGGATCCCGCGGTCACGAAGAGCGTCCGCCATCAGAACTGCCTGATTGGGCGGCACGACCTTGTCGTCCAATCCCTGAAACAGGATGATTGGTCGGGAGATCTGGTCTATGTAGGGCAGGGCGGAACGCTCGCGGTAGAGATCGTGCTGTTCCGGCAGCTGGCCAATCAGTCGATCCAGATAGCGAGATTCGAACTTGTGTGTGTCACGGACAAATACCTTGAGATCGGCAATGCCAAAGTAACTGGCCCCGGCCGCGAAGGTATCGCGGAAGGTCATGGCGCACAGCGTGGTGTAACCGCCGGCGCTGCCGCCGCGAATGACGAGCCGTTCTGGATCCGCCAGACCGTGCTCTACCAGATAGCGCGCCGCGTTGACGCAGTCGTCTACGTCGACCACGCCCCACTGCCCATCCAGACGCTGCCGGTACGCTCGGCCATAGCCGGTACTGCCGCCGTAATTCACATCGACCACGGCGAAGCCTCGGCTGGTCCAGTACTGCACGCCGCCCAGTTGCAATCCAGTTGAGTAGGCGCTGGTCGGGCCGCCGTGACTGCCGACCAGCAGTGGCGGCAACTCGTGGGTACGCGCTTCATACTCAGGGTTGCACGGCGGATAGTAGAGGGCGTGCGCGCTCGCCCCGCCCGTGGTCGGAAATACAATCGACTGCGGACGGGAGAACCATGATTCATCAATGTCGAGTGCGCCAGATTGTTGCAGGACTTCCACGCGCTGGTCCGCCACATGCAGCTGGGCTACCTCGGGTAGTTGGACCGCGGAAGCGCCGATGAAGACCGCGCGATCCCCAGTGCAGCATATGGAGGAGATATCGGTATACGGTGTGGCGATCGGCTGTAGGTCTTTGCTTTCGGTGGAGAGCATGCGGAGATCGTCGATCTCCTCGCTATTCGCAATGCAGAGAACGTGCTGGGGAGTGAGGATGGCATAGGTGGACCGGCCGAAAACCCACTGGGGAACGCCTAATTCCGCCTCTAGATCGGTCATCTGGGTGGTCTCGCCGCCTCTCAGACGATAGAGATTCCACCACCCGCTGCGGTCCGACACAAAGTACAGCGACCCGTCCGGCGACCACTCTGGCTGGAAGATGGACTCGGCGTCGCCGCCGGCGACGTGAGCGGCCGAGGCAAGCCGGCCGTTTGGATCAAAAGCGGCCACCCAGAGTTCGCAGCTGTCCCATGGCATATTGGGGTGATTCCAGGTGAGCCAGGCCAGCCGGGCGCCATCCGCGCTGATCCGCGGAGACGAATAGAAGTCGTTGCCGGAGGCGAGGATTATCTGCTCGCGCTCCCCGCGTCGATCGAGGGCAACAAGCGTGTTTACCGCTTCACGCGATGGGTCGATGTGATCTTCGCGCACGGCTATCAATCGGTCCTGAACATGGTCGGGGACGAAGTCGGCGTATCGCCACTCCTTCTCCGCGGTAATCGGGATCGGAGGCCCATGGTTGATCTGGTGGTAGAGCCGGCCATCAGCGAAGTTCGAGAAGAAGATCTCGCCCCGGTCGACGAGGTACGCGCCGCCTCCGTACTCATGTACCCGTGTGCGCACGTTAAACGGCGTGGGCGTGACATCCTCGATAGCGCCGTCGGGTGCGGCACGCACGATCACCGTCCGGCCATCCTCCGTGGGGCGACCTTCCGTCCAGTACGTCCATCCTCCATCCACCTGAGGAGCCGCCAGGCTCACGATGCTGGAGGTCACCACACCGGACGTGATGGGCGACCTCCAGGCTCCATAAGGCGCGCGGTGCTTGGCTGCTACGACAACACTCCTCCGCCGATCTGTGGCCTGCACGGAAACTACCTTCAGTATAACGATGCACCGGAGCCTGTCCGTGATGCCCCTCGTGCTGAGTCTACGTCCGCAGTGTATCGTGAAGGGGGAAAAGGGGGACACGCGTGCCAAAAGGAAAGCAGAAGCAGCAGCGAAAACGTCGGCCGCAGCGGCCAAATAGCGCCCGAAATCCCACTCCGGAAACTGGAGCGGCGGGAAACAGAGTGGCCCGACCGGTGGTGCCTGCGCCCTCCGGTCTCAACTGGCGAATCATTGCCGCCATCGTGGCGCTTGCCGTGGTGCTCGCCATTGCCGCCTTTCTCATTTTCGATCGCCAACCCGCGGCCGCACCATCTCCCCATAGCTTGACGACGGGGGCCCTGAAGGGGACCGCTGCGCCGGGAGCCACGCCTGCCGGGACAGTACCGACACAGGCCCGCATCATCGATGGGATCCCCTGTAACGCCGAAAACGTTACATACCACGAACACGCGCATCTCGACATTCTGGACCGGGGCACGCAGGTAGTTGTCCCGGCGAACACAGGTATCGTGGACAACACCTGCTTGTACTGGCTCCATACGCACGACAACTCCGGTGAGATTCACATGGAGATGCCGCGCTACCGACCGGTCACCCTCGGGAACTTTTTCGACGTGTGGGGCCAGCCACTCTCACGCACACGCGCGGCACAGGTGCGGGTCAAACCGGGCGAAAGCATGCGGGTGTACGTCAACCTGAAGCGATATTACGGCGATCCGCGGGCCATCACTCTGCACCGTCACACGCTGATCACGATCGAAGTCGGGCCGCCTTTCGAGAAGCCGAATACGTTCGATTTCCAGGGTGACTAACCGCGATCAGGATTGTGCTCTAGGCAAGTCGCGAGGCGGCCGCGGCGAGAAATAAGAACAGCATGGCGATGACGATGAAAGCCGTGGTTGTCTGGAGCACCGAAAAAAAGATCGCGCGCACGACGACCCAGCGCGATTCTCGCTCGGCCGGGTTGCGGGGGATGGCGTCGTTCAGCGACCCCAGAAACAATTCCTGGCGGTGAACCCGCAACACGGTCGAGACGCAAAAGACGGTCAGCAAGGTCAAAAAAATGAGCCAGGCCGTACGGCCGTACTCGAAGCCAACCTGAATGATGAGCAATCCCGAGAGCGGCAAAAAAATCGAGATGCCCAGCGTGATCCACTGCAGGGTACTGCGTGCCGGCCAGTGCGGCGACCGGAAAGACGGGGCGGAGGTCGGGCGTGCGGCCGGCATATTCATGGGCAGATCAACGGGCATCACGCCTCGCTGGGTGAGGTATTCCTCCATGGCCCGCGCGGGGTTGTGTTGCGCATGTCGGGCCCCATAGACCAGGGTGACAGTACCGGTCTCGCTGTCCCGCCGCAACTGTTCCAGCCACGTGGCCTTCTCCGGCCGGTCGAGCTCGGCCCAGTAACGCTGCTTGAACTCTTTCCATCGTTCCGGCTTATGTCCAAACCAGGCAACGCTTTCAGCGGAGGGAGACAACTCACGAATCCAAGTGGTGACGGCTCCGCTTGACTGCTGGGCGCCACGCGGCCAGTAGCGATCGATCAGGATGCGCGATCCATCTTCCGGTCTTGGAATCTCCGATACCCGCTTGACCTGTATGCCCAAGGCTTCCTCCCAGGACGTGTTGTGCGCTCGCTCCTCTTTTTAGAGTACACCTCGTGTACCCGTGACTTGGCCTGGACGACACGTACAATCAAGCACTTCCTGCTGCTAGTCAGGACTGCGCGGGCGGATTACGTGAACGATGGCATAGTGGACGATATCGAGATCTTCGATCAGGACGGTGCGCTGTCGCGCGAGTATCTCCTGGCCCGTGGGTACTGCTGCGGGAACGGCTGCCGCAACTGTCCGTATATACCCCGCCATGGTGGATTGGATGCCGCGGCGCCGGTGGCTTCGTCGGAGGAAAGCGCATCGGGCGAGTACCATGCGGATCGTTAGCCTTGCTATCCTGGTCGCCTGCTCGCTCCTTCCCTGGCCGGCACATGCGCAGCCTCAGCCGCCCCGGATCGTCGCCTTCGGTGACAGCATCACCTGGGGCGCCAATGCTACGGACAACCGTGTGCAGCACTACCGCCCACTGCTCCCACTCATCTGGCATACACCAGGGAAGCAGGATACGACCTATCCCGGCGTCCTCCAGTGCATGGTGCGCCGCACGGTTCTCGACTATGGGGTTCCGGGCGAGACAACCGTCGAGGGACTGCCACGTCTGATTCAACTCATGGGTGCCATCCGACCACGGCTGGTGTTGCTGATGGAGGGCACCAACGATATGCTGGCCGCATCGCCGCTCTCCGGCGCTATAGCCTCCCTGACGGCGGACGTGCGCGCGGTTCAACATGGGGGTGGCACCGCCATCTTGATGACAGTGCCGCGTACGTACTACCCCCTTGGTAGCCCCTCGTATGCGACAAACGCGCGGATGGTGCAGCTTAACACAGCGATTCGTCAGCTGGCGGCGCAGTTGGCGGTTGCTCTGGTGGACGTGGAAGCAGCCTTCCCAGCGAACAGCCAAGGAATCGCTCTGATGCGAAGCCCCAGCGGCGCCAATGACTACCTGCACCCGGATAACCGAGGGAACATGCGTATCGCACGGGCGGTGATGCGAGCCGGCGTACTGCACCACCATGCGATGCCCTCCAGGCGTGACTGTGGTGGCTAACGCACCGAATGATTCAGCTTCTCCGGGACCAAGATTACCCACTGCGCAGGCGAACGCGCCGGAAGCATGACCCGGTATCCAGTCTGCTACCTGCAAACCTAGGCGCCTATCCAACCCCCTCGATCGGGCGGCTGCCGGAGGATCCCGCTGCCTCGGCCTCAGTACCTTCCGCGTCACCGCGATCATTCCGACCACGGTGACGTCGGTGCAGGATAAACGCCGCAACCACCACGACCACCGCGGCGACCACACCGGCCACACCGAGCGTCTGTTCGATCTTGTGCAGCAGGGCTAGATTCTTGCCCAGCTCGAATCCCAATACTCCGTAGAGCGTGGCCCACACAATACCTCCCGCCGCATTGAAAGCGCCGAATTTAATCCAGTGCATCCGGTTTAGCCCGGCCAGAAAGGCGGCCCAGGCACGCAGGACGGCCACGAAGCGCCCAAAAAACACGGTCTTGTCACCGTGTTTTGCAAAGAAACGCTCGGCAGTCGCCAGCTTTGAGGTGTCGACGCGAATGTATTTCCCGTAGCGCTCGACCAGTGCCCGGCCGCCGGTGCGACCAACCGCGTAGCCAATGTTGTCACCCAGGATGGCGCCTACGGCTGCCGCGATAATGACGAACACGATGTTCAGATGTCCGGTGCCTGCGTAGACAGCGGCAGCTACCAGCATGGTCTCGCCCGGGAAAGGGATACCGCTGGACTCGATGGCGACGAATCCGAGCACCGCGGCGTAACCCCAGGTACCAAGTACGGTCTGGAGCGTGTGAGACGAAAAATTCATTGATCCTCCTGGGGCTAGCGTCGCGCCTGAGTGGCGATGATCTCCGCGGCGTCGGTCGAACGCGGCTAGCGGTCCGTCGCTTGTTTCGGTTTGGCCTGGCGGGTCTGCGCTGTCGCCTGGGCCGGCTGGGGATCGCTGGCGGGGAAGGAGGCATCGTTCATGTGATCGACGCGGTCTTCGTCATAGTCCACCAGTTGATCGATGGAAGAGACATCGCTGACGGCAGTGGTCCCGGCTCCGATCTCCTGTTCGTGCTCACGCAGATCATGGACCGTGACGATGCCGATCAGTGTACCGTTCGCGTCAGTCACCGGTAGCCGCGTGAGCCCAGCGCAGGCGGGATTCCGATCGAGCCGATCGACCGCCTGGCCAATTTCTTCATCGTCACGGCAGCAGAGGATCTCGGTGGACATAACCTCACGAACGGCTTTCATGCCGCCTCCCACGCCCTCGGTTGCTATCAGGTCCATGACCGCCTGTTCGCTCAGCAGTCCGGCGACACGCCCATCTTTCGTCACTGGTATGGGATCGAGGCCGAGCGACTTGATAGTCTCCACGGCGTCCCGAAGCGACTCATCCGGTGACACGCTGCCGGCCACCGGCGCCATGACTTCTCTGACTAACACGGTATCCTCCTGTGTTACGCGAGTGCGTAACCCCTATGTCCCATCATGCCGCACGGAGGGCGCCAGGCGAAAAGGGTTGCGTGGTTCGGAACACCGTGGCACGGGGACTGGGGGATGATGCCGATGGTGGAAGTGTATCGACATCTGTTCGGGTACTCTACGAACTGCCCCGTGCCGGGGTGTTTGCGGCCCATGCCTCCAGTAACTCCCGCTCTTTATCGGGCGCCATACCGGCGGCCCGTTCCATCTCAGGTGGTCGAGTGGCATCCCACGTCAGGGTGTCGGCCACGGTATCGGCCAGCGGTCGGAAGGTGAGGCCCGCATTGATGGCGCGGCTGCAGTCAAAGGCGGAGAAGCCCGCATACTCTGCAGTGTCCGGGACCCAGAGCGGCAACTCCATCCACGGCTGCACCTGGTGTTCCAGCAGAAAGGACTCGTCTACCCATACAATCTCCGCCTTACTGCCGCTCTGCGCTTTACACTCCCACAGCACGCGACCCATGGTGAGCGGACGCTTCGGTCCGGCGGCGTTGTAGATGCCGCGGCCCCGCGCTTCGGTCATCCGCAGCATCCACTCCGCCAGGTCGCGCGCGTCGATCAGTTGCACATCCCGGTTGGGATGGCCAGGAGCCAGAACCTTGCCTCCCTGGGCCAGACGATGCGACCAGTAGGTGAAGCGATCGCTCGGATCGAAGGGACCAACGATCAGACCGGGCCGCGGCACGAAAGAGCGGCCGGGAAAGGCGTCGAGTACCGCCCGTTCGCAGAGCGCCTTCAGAGGGCCATAGGTTTCGCCCGTGATCTCCTCCACGCTCGGGTCATCGAGCGTGCCGACCGGGGCATTTTCGGTTATGCCAGGCCGGCTGATATCGGTGTAGACCGAGATGGTAGACACGAAGGTGTAATGATCGACCGCATCCGCCAGTAGTTCCGCCGATTGGCGTACTACTCGCGGGAAATAGCCGCAGGTGTCGATCGCTGCGTCCCACCGACGTCCCGCCAGGGCGCCCAGATTGCCGTCCCGGTCGCCTCGCAACTTCTCTGCCTCAGGGAAGAGGTCCGGATTGTGCTCGCCGCGAGTAAAGAGCGTGATCTCGTGTCCGGCCTGCAGCGCCGCCTCCACCAGATGACGGCCCAGGAACACGGTGCCGCCAATGACCAGCAATTTCACGCGGGTGCGCCAACTACGAGGCTCGGATTGATCATGTGCTGCCAGCTCATTTCTCGATCCGGTTCCCGTTTTCCCTGTGCGTAGTCGATGGCGAGATCGGCCATATGCTCGACTACCCACTCAAAGTTACCTGGGGTGACCGAGTGCAGGTCCATATCCGGCGCCGGGTTCAAGAAGTCGATGGCATACGGGATGCCGTCACGCACGGCGAACTCGACGGTGTTCATGTCGTATCCCAGCGCGGTACAGAGCGTCAGGCAGTCCTGCACGATGCGCGCGCGGAGCTCATCGCTAAAGTCGTCCTCGTGCGGACGATAGCGCTCGAAATGCGAGCGCGATGGGTCGTATTTGGATACCAGCACATCCGTGCGACCCAGTACCCAGCAGCGCGCATAGTTTTCCCAGCGGATGAATTCCTGCAAGATCATGGGCAGCACGCCGCTCTGATCGTATGCCGCCCACAGCTCCTCCAATGAATGCACCACAGTGACGTTTCGCCAGCCGCCGCCCACGGCGGGTTTGAGTACCGCGGGCAGTCCGGTGTACTCGAGGATGTTCTCCCATGGCATGGGATACACCAAATTACGCAACGACTCGGGGACAATGTCGGCTTCGTACGTCTTATTCGGCAGGATAACGGTCTTGGGCACCGCGACACCAAGCCGGCCAGCTAGAATACATTCGAAAAACTTATCATCCGCGTTGAACCAGAACGGGTTATTGATCACTGCCACGCCGTCCGCGACCGCTTTCTTCAGATAGATGCGGTAATACGGGATCTCGTGCGACATCCGATCGACGATCACGCTATAGGGAATCTCGTCATCCAACGTGGTGCCGCCCAACTGGATCAACTCGGCGGTGATCTCTCCGCCGCCCTTGCTGTTGACCCGGTCGATAAATGCCTGAGGGAACGTGTTTTCCCGGCCGACCAACAAACCGATCTTCTTCATCGAGACACTCCCTTTGTGGTTGTTACCAGGGGCGCTGCAGCGCATTCGCCCGTCTTACAGGTACTTCGTCACCATTTGCTGCCAGTACGGCCAATCGTGGACCCAGCCGTCCCAGACGTCCAGCGTGTTCGGCACGCCTTTGTCCCAGAGAATCTGAGAAAGCTGCTGCGCTTCGACCACGTGTGGATCGGTTGAGCCGGTGACGATGGCAATGTTCATAGTGCGCAGGGCATCCAGATAACTGAACTCGCCGAGCCCTGGCAGAAAAGCCAGAGGATTGGTAAAGAAGGTCTCATTGTCGCTGTAGCCGTCGAGGAAGCCGCTGTTGTCGAACTTACCACTCAACGCAAGCATGCCATTTACTAGCACTGGATGCCGGAAGGCCAGCAGGGCGGCATGGAAGGCGCCCAGACTGCATCCCGTGGTGATGAACCGATCATCGGGGTCACCGTGATTGCGCATCAGCGGCAGAACCTCATCCAGCAGATACCGCTCGTACTGCAGATGCCGCTCGATGCGGTGGCGCGGGTGCGAACCATCGTTGTACCAGCTCGACATATCCACGCTGTCCACGCAGTAAAAACGCAGCCGCCCCTCCTCGATGGGGCGAGCCAGTACGTCAATCATCCCGCGATCCTCGTACTCGAAAAAGCTGCCTCCCGAGGTAGGGAAGACCATGACCGGCTGGCCGTCATGTCCGAACACCAGTAGATCCATGTCACGTCCCAGATTGTGGCTGTACCAGCGATGATACTCGCGCTTCACCACGGTCCTCCCGCGGTGGGCCGGTGGGGCGAGTGTTGGGTTGGCGAGTTGATGGACGTCACGCCGGCGACGGAGTGGCGGGTGCGGTCACGCCCCGCAGCGTTTCTTCGAGCAGATAGTCGACAACCGCCTTGGGGTCACCGGTTCGGTTAAACACGTCGAGCTGGCGGTCAGCGCCGGTGCCATCCCGCAGGATGTCGTGAATCGCGGTGAGCGCGTGGCGGCTGCCCAGATCATCAACCACGTCGTCGACAAACTCCAGCAACTCCATGGCCAGCTCTCGCATCGGTACTTCCACCCCCTTGCCAAAGTCGATCAAGCTCCCGTTTAAGCCGAAGCGCATGGCGCGCCAGCGGTTCTCAGAGAGCAGCGCGCGCTGGTAGGTCCGGAAACCCAGGTTCTTGGCGCGGAGGCGAGTGAGCTTACAAATGATGGCCTGGAAGAGCGCGGCCAGGGCGATGGTCTCGTCCACCCGCGAGGGCATATCGCAGACCCGAAACTCCAGCGTGTTGAACTTGGGATGGGGGCGGATATCCCACCAGATTTTCTTGGGCTCGTCGATGGAGTTGGTACAGAGCAGCGTGTCCACAAACTGCTGGTAATTTGCCCAGGAGGCAAAATGATCGGGGATGCCGGTGCGCGGCATGCGGCCCCAGATCACGGAGCGATAGGACTGAATACCGGTGTCTCTTCCTTCCCACATTGGCGAATTGACAGAGAGCGCGAGAATGTGGGGTAGAAAATATCGAGCCTCATTCATGAGTTCAATAGATTGATCTCGATCGTCCACGCCCACGTGTACATGCAACCCGTAGACGGCGATGGAGCGGGCAATCTCTTGCAGTTGATCGGTGAGCGACAGGTATCGCTCGTCCTGCGTGATCTCCATATTCTGCCAGTGGGCAAAGGGATGGGTTCCGGAGGCCATCATGCGAGTGCCCTGATTTTCCGCCAGCCCGCTCACGGTCTTGCGCAGGTGGATCACCTCGGCTCGGGCCTCCTCCACGTCGTGGCAGATCACCGTGCCGACTTCCACCATGGCCTGAAACATCTCCTGCTTGATCTGGTCATGGAGGAGATCTTGACCATCCGCCAGAATCTCGGTTACGGAGGAGCGAAGGTTCCGCGTCTCCGGGTCGATGATCTGAAACTCCTCTTCGATCCCAACCGTGAACTCGGTTTGCATCATTCGTTCTCCTCGTCCTTTACCACAAAGGTCGGTGTTGTACTGCCGGTTCCCGCCGATACGTTTAACAGAGCGCTGCCCGAGATGCGCGTCAAAATACTGCCCATCTGCCCACGGAACAGAAGCGGGTTGGTATCCAACAACATGGGCTCAATCACCAAGTCGTCGTCCTGCCACATTGGGAACTTGGCTTGCGGCTGATCGACTCGCTCTTGCACCACATAGGGGGCGCCCATGCTCGCTTCGATCGCGCGCGCCCAATCCTCCGGGGTCGTCTCCCAGCCAAGCACCACGCCGCGCCCCCCATAGTCGTCCACGGGCTTCAGCACGAATCGCTCGCGCTGGTCGAGCAGCAGCTTGGCCAGCTTAACGGTCTCGCCATGGAAGCTGGTGGTGCTTTCGATCAGCAGACGAGTCCATGGCACCGTCCGATCCACCACATCCAGCTCTTCCTCGTTCAGTTCCAGCCCAAAGGCGTGATCGCTCAGCAGTGCCATGACGCTCTTCTTGTGGAGCATCTTCGAGCGGGGAGTGTTCACCATGCACACGGCGCCGTCACGGTAGGCCTGCAAGAGCGCCTGTGCCTCGGCTGCGTGATCCAGCAGCTCGTGCAAGAGACAGCGCCGGTACACGATGGAGATTTTGTCCTCGCCCAGCCACAGGGTGCCGTTTCTGTATTCCAGCCGGCGCGGATCGCAAATCACGGTAGGCACGCCCTGCGCGCGGAAGACATCGGCGCACAGTTCAAAGTCGCGCGCTGTCATGACATCTTCCCAATCAATAATGGCCATGGTCGGAGTGTCGCTCCCGCCCCACTGCTGGTGTGCCCAGAGCATGGTATCGAGCAGCTGCTGCCGGCCGTCGAAGCGGTCCGCACGGTCGATTAAGTGCCACTTCCGCATGGCTGGGAGTTGCAGGAAAACCTCACTGAGGCAATCCGTATACCCGATGCCGGCTGGGCTTTCCGCGTTGTACTCCACGAATCGCGGCTCTTCGCCGACCATAAAGGCGTCGAGCCGCGAGGTGTGGGTGAAGCCGGGGAATCCCGGGTCTATTTCCCAGATGCGCCGTTCCTCTTCGGACGCAAACACCAGGTCCAACATCGAGTCCGATGACAGCAAAAAATCGCCTGCACGCTCGAATATCGCGGCCAGAATCGAGCTCACCCGACTCAGCTCATTGACGCGGTCGTCGCTGATGAATCTCGGTCGCAGCACGTTACAGATCAAGCGGCCCTGGAAGATAATGTCGCGCTCACGGTGGGCACGGAGCATCGCCTCATGGGTCGATCTCGCTAAGTCACGATCGGACTGCAAGAGGTGATGGTAGCTGCTGGCCAGGTCAGCTTCTTTTCGGTTGAATGTGCCGAGAACACCCTGCCCGAGGTGGTCGTCGTTCATCTCGCCCCCCTCTTTCAGCATTATGGCAGCGTTGTGTGTCCTATGTCTGCTTGATGGTCAATGGCTCCGAATGCGCTGCAAATCGAGCGATGATTTCACAGAAACACTCCGGCCAGACACAATAGCTGCACAGGGAAACCACCCTGGCCGAGGAAGCGTGGATGCGGCGAGCGACCAGGAGGTCGCTGAGTTCGGCCCCGCGCCGGGCGCCCCACCGGAATCTGGCAGAGATAGCGTGGTTTGAGAGGAGCATGGACATGAGCATTCACCATCTTGGCATCGAACGCCGCACCCTCCACGGGCCGTTCGACCGCGACGCCGAACCGGCGTTGACCATCAACCCGGGCGACACGGTCATCTTCCAGACACTCGACGCCGGTTGGGGCAAGATCGGCCGCGACCTCGGTGAGATCGTTCCCGAGATTCACGCGGACCAAGAGCGGGACCAGGGACATGCGCTGACTGGTCCCGTCGCCGTACTCGGCGCCGAGCCGGGTGACGTGCTGGAAATTGGCATCAGGTCATTGCGTACCGGCGCCTGGGGCTGGACCTGGGCCGGTCCGCGGCCCTGGCTGACACGCTACGACCTGGGCCTGAAGGAGGAGGCCAGAATTGCCTGGCGGCTGGACCCGGACGCTGGAATAGCGATATCGCTGGACGACCGCGGCCTCAGCGTGCCTCTACGTCCGTTTATGGGCGTTATGGGCAATGCCCTGGCCGAGCGTGGCCGCCATTCGACCACACCGCCCCGTCGCGTCGGCGGCAACATGGACTGCCGCGAGTTGATCGCCGGCAGCATGCTCTGGCTCCCGATCGAAGTCGAGGGGGCGATCTTCTCGGTCGGCGATGGACACGGCGCGCAGGGGGATGGCGAGGTCTCCAGCACGGCGATTGAGTGTCCGATGGATCGGGTTGAGCTGAGCTTTGATGTTCGCAGGGATATGGCGATCGATCTGCCCTGTGCGCAAACGCCTGCTGGCTTCCTCACCATGGGCTTCGCGCCAGCGCTGGACGACGCCGCCACATCGGCGCTGGACGCGATGCTGAAGCACATGGTCGAGACCTATGGCTTCACCCGCGCCGAAGCAATGGTGATGGCCAGTCTGACGGTGCAGATGCGGATCACGCAGGTGGTAAATCAGATCGCGGGGGTACACGCACTGTTCCCGCCGGATGCGTTTACGCGGCGCTGATTACCGTTCCCCCGTGGTTCGCTCCAATACTACAGCCCGTACAGCCTGCCAAACTTGGTCTGAAGGTACTTCATGTATGATCTCGACTGCAGCGGCTCGCCGGTGGCGCGCTCCACCAGTTCGGCGGGCTGGAACTTGCGGCCGTGTCGGTAGATCTTCTCAGTCATCCACTCCCGCAGACCGGTTGTTTCGCCCCTGGCCAGTTGATCGCGTATCTCGGGTCGTTCCTGCAACGCCTTGTCGTAGAGCTGCAGAGAGAGGATGTTGCCCAGGGCGTACGTTGGGAAATAGCCGAAGAGGCCGTTGGACCAATGGACGTCCTGTAAGATGCCGAGGGTGTCGCTTGGCGGCCGCACGCCGAGGTACGACTCCATCTTGTCGTTCCAGACGGCCGGCGCTGCTGAGACCGGATAGCGGTTCGCCAGCAGGTCCATCTCCATCTCAAAGCGCAGCATGATGTGCAGGTTGTATGTCACCTCATCCGCATACACCCGGATCAAGGATGGCTGCACGGTATTGATGGCCCCATAGAACGTGTCGATGTCGACCGCTGCCAGTTGCTGGGGAAACACCCGCTGGAGATCGGGATAGTACCGTTGCCAGAAGGGACGGCTCCGGCCCACCACGTTCTCCCACATGCGCGACTGGCTCTCGTGCACGGCACTGGACGCGCCACGACCCAGCGGTGTGTGGTCCAATGCCGGCGACACACCCTGTTCGTACATAGCATGTCCGGTCTCGTGCATCGTCCCGAAGAGAGAGGGACTGAGGAAGTTGCTTTCGTAGCGGGTGGTGATGCGGACATCGTTGCACGAAAAGGAGGTTTCAAAGGGATGGACCGTTGGATCGAGCCGCCCCCGCGAGAAGTCGTATCCCAGTATCGCGGCGATCTTCTTGCCGAAGGCCTCTTGCGCTCTCTCATCGAAGGGCTGGTGGACGGCCGCGTCGTCAACCCGGTCGCTCCGCTCCGCGATGGCGGCTACCAACGGCACCAGTTCCTGCTTGAGGTCGTCGAAGATGCGGGTCACCCGCGAGGACTTGATGCCGGGCTCGAAGAGGTCGAGCAATGCGTCGTACATGTTTTCCTGATAGCCGAGATGCTCGGCGCGCTGCCGGCTCAGTTCGATGGTTCGTTCCAGCCAGGGGGAGAAGGCGGCGAAATCATCGTTCGCTCGAGCGCGCACCCACGCCTCATGGGCGAGGACGGAGTGGCGCGTGAACTCCGTCACCAGCGAGGTCGGCAGTCTTTTGGTCCGATCGTAATCTCGCTGAGAGACCCGCACCAGACTGGCGTCATCGTCATCGAACGGTAGATCAGCCGTCTCGTTGGCGGCACGGGCTAGCAATTCACCTGTCCTATCGGCAATAAACAGCTCGTGGCCCAGCCGAGATAGCGTTGCCAGATGTTCGGCTCGCGCCCGCGCTCCGCCAGGCGGCATTTTTGTTTCCTGATCCCAGATCAGCAGGGCGCTGGCCTTATTGAGGTGTCGAATCTCCTCCAGTCGCTGTTTTAGCAGGTTAAGCTGCCTTCCCATCGCGCTTCTCTCCTCGTGCCAGGTTTCAAATCACTATAGTGGCTGTCCACAGGGCGAGTAGGCCCAGCCACGCAGGTCCAGGCCCAGCCGCGCGGGTATCGAAGTGGTACTCCCCAGGCGCCTGACTCAACGTCATCTCCGTCGCGGGGCCACGCGGATGGAGGAAACCTGTTACAGAACCAACCGTTCGCACGTCTTCAAGATGTGCGGCAGGCGCTTGCTGTACCCTGTTGTACGCGCAAATCGATATCTATCAGAAGATGAGGCTCCCATGCGATTCCGTTTGTTCTTGATCGTCGCTCTCGCGGTGACGGCTCTTCCCTTCTTCCATGTTTCCGCGCAGAGTACTGCTTCTCCGGCGGCGCTCGCGGTACTGCCGGCGGTTGGCGACCTATCGACCGTGCATCAGGTAACTCTTCAGCGTATGCCGGCGAATTCGCCGGTGACAGTCGTGCTGTTCGACCCGGCCGGAAATCAAGAGGTGCAGCAGCGAGTGGCCGATGCTAACGGCACGCTCTCCCTGGAATTGAAACCGGCCAGCGGCTCCTGGCAGGCGGGAATCTATCGGGTAGTGGCCGCGGTCGTCGGGCAGGACAGCGTCAGTGCCACCTTTGTGGCAGGTGATGGCCAGCCGCATCTCCTGGTAGGTCCCGATCTACCATCGCCCACATCGGTTTTCATGCTGCAGGGAAGTGGCTTTCCACCTAGCCAGGCGGTAGATGTGGTGGTCGCGCTGACGGGTGGGTTTGGGGAGCGGACGGTGCATGCCACCCCTGATGCCGCAGGGACCTTTGCCCTATACCTCTGGCCAGAGCAGTTCGGCTTCTCTTTCTGGTCTGCCGGTCGATACCAGGTGCGAGTGCAGTTGGGTTCCGGCTCAACCTTGTCGAACGTCTTCTATGTCCGCGAGCATCCTGATGGACCGGCAATCGACGTGCCAGGAACGGTGGTGGCGGGGAATCCCAGCCGGGTGGAGTTCCGGCACTATCCGGCGGTGCGGTACCTGTGGAGCGTCTACGCCGACATGAGCGGCGCCGTGGTGGGCGAGTTCCTGGTAGGACCCACCGACGGGATCGGCCAGGTGATTGGATCGGCGAACTTTGGCGGAGCAGCGAGCGGCACGTATCTGCTGGCAACCCCCTATGACTGGGGCGAGACCAGTTTTCAAGCGCTGGCTCCGACTGCCACGCCCACCCCGTCGCCCTCGCCCAGTCCTACCCCGACGGTGACCCCGACAGTCACCATGACTCCAACACCCATCATCACGCTGATTCCAACCGCAACTCCGACGGCTACCCGTACGGCGGTCAGAGTTCCCACCCGTAAGAAATGTACGCGCAAACAGCGGCAGCACCATCTCAAGCGCTGCAAACACACGCGCTAGTCCCTCTTAGCGCGCCCGCTCCGTGAGTAAGTGCAGATCGGCGACACGGGTCCGCTTGGCTCTTGGAGCCGGCTCGTCCCGACCACCGTCCATGACGCGAAGCCGGAGCAAGCGATCCAGGTCGGACTCGAAGCCAGAGTTAATAAGCGTATAGCCCATTTGTCGAAAGGCCTGAATCGAGGCTTGATAGGCAGACGTGGTGGAGTCGGCATCAAGCAACTCACGCTGCAGGTGAACGTACTGTCGAAGCAGTTCTCGCCGACTTTTCTGTCGGTTAGCCTCAAATTCTCTGTGGAGAGTCACAATGTACCTTTGCGTGACCAACACCTCGTAGTGCTATCGAAGAGGGCGTTGGTGGGGAATGGGTGGTCTTGCTTGACGTTAGGAAGCAAGAAGCGTGCCGCCCGCCGAAGGGCGCATGGGCTGGCACAGAAGATGCTTTGTGTCTACATCGCCGGCCCTTCCCGTATTCTCTTTGTTCAATGTCTTGGGGAGACCCGATGAAACGATCCGCTGTTGCTCTCGGAATAGCTTTGGCCGTTGTTCTCCCTGTATTTCCAGGGCGAGGCGTTGCAGCATCGCGCCCGATTGTTCACGCTGCTGAAACTCAACTGCTGTTCCGGCTTCAAGTGTCTGGCCCCCAAGATCCTGCAGCCACGTACTGGGTGGCATATGGTCCTCTGCATGGTCGCTTCGGGATCAAGCGGCTCCAGCCGGCCGCCAACGGACTGTTTGAGGCGAGTCAACGACTGCCGCTGCACACGCGCACCACCTTCGCGTACGTGGCGGGACACGGCGCTATTCACACCCGGGCCGGTCTGGCTCCTGGTAATCCGGTGGTGACTATCCGTGTCTTCGGCCCGGCTGTCATCGCACCGGCTGGAATCCCCCTGGTGCGATGGAACACGCCGATCGGGTAGTCGGAGAGGGTATGCGCTCCGTCGAGGACCTTCAGCCCTACTTGTCCGCCGCGGGATTGGCGATTCAGGAGTTGCCGGATAACACCAGTACCGCTCCGCTAGCCGCCAAGGCATTGCACACAGCGGTGGGTACTATCGTTAAGTCGTTGCTCTTTTATGCGGACGAAGAGCCGTTGCTGGTACTGGTGGCGGGTGATCGCAAGGTGAACCGCGCCCGGCTCGCCAGCGAGCGCGACGTAGCGCGGGTTCGCCTGGCCAGTCCTGAAGAGGTGATTGCGACCACGGGATACGCGGTGGGCGGCGTGCCGCCCGTGGCACACCTGCGTCCCGTAACGACGCTGATTGATCGTCGCCTGCTTGACCATGAAATGGTGTATGCTGCCGCCGGGAGCGCGCACGCTATTTTCGCCGTTCCTTCAAGCCGGCTAGTGGAACTGACGCATGGGGAGTTCACTGACGCCACGGAGTGACGGCTGGAGTGCTGCGGGGAAGACCTGAACGTTGCCCTGCGAGGCGACTACGGCGTAGCACCGAGCTTGACCTTCCGGGTGGAGGTCTTCCCACTTCTCCACATGGTCACAGCTACTGTCTGGCCCGGCGTATGTTCTGCCACGACCTGCTCCAGTGAGTAGGTGTCGTTGATCGGCTGTCCGCCGATCTTGGTGATGATGTCCCGCTGATGCAGCCCGGCGCGAGACGCGGGCGAGTTGGGACGAACCGTGTTAATGTACGCGCCGATCGGAAGGTTATAGTACGTTGCTTCTTGTTGGTTGATTTGATGGTATTGCACACCCAGAAAGGCCGAGGGCTTGTTCTGGACGAGTCGAGCAGCGACGTTGCTGACTGTACTGCTGGGAATAGCGAACCCCAGGCCCTCGGCCACGACGGACGATCCAGCGCCAAAGATATCGGTCTGCTGCGCGCCACGCGAGATCAAGGTATTGACGCCCACTACCTCGCCGCGATCGTTCAACAGCGGACCACCGCTGTTGCCCTGGTTGATCGCGGTGTCGGTCTGAAGCATATTGTGCAGCGATACCCCTGCCGAGAACCTTGGGCCGGGAGGTTCTTGAATAGTGCGACCCAGGGCGCTCACCACGCCGGCGGTGACGGTATTGCGGTACTGGCCGAGCGCACTCCCGATGGCCATAACCGGTTGACCGGGCTGCAAGGCATTGCTGTCGCCGAAACGCAGAACGGTGGTCACCGGAACAGATACGTGCACGACTGCCAGGTCGCGCAGTGGATCGGCTCGAACCAGCTGGGCGTTCGCCTTCTTGCCGTTGGCGAACACCACCTGAAGGCTCTGTGCCTGGTCCACTACGTGGTTATTGGTGACAATGTCGCCCTTGTGGTCGATGACGAAGCCGGAGCCTTCGCCGGTACCACCCGGGCTGTACCCAAAGAGGCCCTGCTGTGGTTTCAGCTGGTTAATCACCGTGACCACCGCGGGTCCTGCCTCGTGCGCAACCTGTACCCATGACATGGGGGCTGTACTGTCGATGCTGGCAACCGAACTCGCCGGAGTAGTGCTAGTGCCGGTGGATGCAGCAGTTTGGCGAATGATGGTCGTGCTGGGAGTCGCATTCTTTCCCGCCACATAGCCGCCCAAAGCACCGAAAATAAGGGCGAGCACGGCGACGGTCACCAGGCCGAGCACCCCAAGTCGAGAACGATTATTCATAGAGTCTTCTCCACAAAATACATACTTTACTCCCAAAGTATGACAGTGGAAGATTAAAAGCGGATGGGAAAGTGAGGGGTGGCGGAGAGGGTGGGATTCGAACCCACGAGGAGGTTACCCCCCTACGGTCTTTCCAGGACCGCGCACTAGGCCAAACTATGCGACCTCTCCGAGCGTCTCCTGTTCGGCGGTGCAAACTTCCGTCCGATACCGAGCCGGCCAGGAACTGCTTCGCGCAGGCCCAGCCGAAGGAGAGGGCTGACTGGCGCCAGCCCATAACAAGTTTAGCAATGCATCTTTCCGACCGTCAAAGGTGGGTACTATGAAAGATACGACCCACCCGGCAGGAGGATATGTAATGGAGTTCCACCTTGGCGCCCAGGTGCGCAACCCGGATGGCGACGTTCTCGGCACGTTGCAGCGCGTGGTCTACCAGCCAGAGTCCAGCCAGGTGGTTTCACTGGTGGTCCTGCATACCGGTTGGAGCGAGCGAGAGGTCTTTGTATCCATCGGTCGGGTGAATGGAGCGGACGATGAGGCGGTAGAGATCGGGCTCTCGTCCGAGCAGTATGACGACTTGGATATCTATAGCGAAATCCGGAATGTGGCGCCCCCGCCTGATGCCACCGAAGTTTCGTCCGACCTCGTCCATGAGCCAATGGATGTTCCCGATGTTCTGCCTATCGGAGCGGCCACCGGCGTGGAATCTATAGCCTTTACGCCAATCATCGAGGAACTGTCGTACGTGTTACCAGGCGAGCAGGTTATCGACCACGCAACAGTGGTGTGGGCGATCGATGGTGAGGTCGGCAAAGTGTCTTCAGTGCTGGTGGATGATGAGACCAAGCAGCTCAGTGGGTTTCAGGTCACGCGGGGGATCGTTTTCACCCATTCTGCTCGCGTGCCCATGGACTGGGTAGAGAACATACTTCCGGAAACGATTGTGCTGACGGTGGATCGCGCCAAGGTGGAGAGCGAATAGAAAGGTCGGTCCCCCGGCAACACACCACTTTGCTCGCCAACACCGGCGAGAGATCCAGGCGCCGGGACGATAATTCGCTAGGCGCGAGCTAAACGGCCACCGGTGTACACAGTGCGGCGAAGCAGCGAAGCATCCTCTCCCACCATACGGTTGACTTCAACGATGTCTTCACCAAACACCGTATAGTCCTCAAGGAGATGAACCAGCTGTTCCCAATCAACGACGTAGGTGGTGCGAACCACTCCGCCTGGCACGTCGAGGCCGTCCGGGCGCTCTCCAACGCAAACGACACGATACAGATCCTGAAAGTACTCCTGTATACGGTCCTCGGCGATTTCCTCTTCAGACAACATGTGCAATAGAGCCACAGGTCCTCCTTGCCTTTCCAGGCCTCGAGCGGTAACGAATTTCGCACCGCTCCCTCCCCACAGACTTTGCAGGAACCGTGCCCAGGAAACACCACTCAGAGTTGTGACACGAAGAGAGGGCAGCGGCTATGGCGGCCAGGCAGGGCTAGTATGCCTCACCATGAGGACGCTCGCGGCCCTCGCATTGAGCGGCGCGTCGCATAAAAAAGGCCCGCCAGAGGCAGGCTGGAAACTGGTAGCGGGGGTTGGATTCGAACCAACGACCTCCGGGTTATGAGCCCGACGAGCTGCCACTGCTCTACCCCGCGATGCAATTGAGTATAGTCCGTGTCGAACGCCTCCGCCAACTGTAAAGGATCTCGCCGAGCTAATTCAGTCGCAGCTATAACAACGCTGAACGAGAGCGCTTCGCCTAGAAGCTGTCTGAAAAGGAGGCGAGATGCGAGTCTACAGGTACTACCTACCAGGAGTCCTCACATGGTCTCGCCTCCCCGCCTCTATCCTACCGACCTGTCCGATGCCGAGTGGATGATTCTGGAACCGCTGATCCCGGCAGCCAAGTCCGGTGGTCGTCCGCCAAAGTGGACCCGGCGCCAGATCCTCGATGGCATCTTCTACCTCGTGCGCTCAGGCTGTCACTGGCGCTTGCTGCCGCGCGAGTTCCCGCCCTGGAAGACGGTCTACCACTACTTCCGCGCGTGGCGCATCGACGGGACCTGGGAGCGCCTGAACACCATCTTGCGGGAACGGGAGCGCAGTCGCCAGGGCCGGGACCCGCAGCCGAGCGGGTGCATCATGGACAGTCAGTCAGCCAGGACCACCAGTGTAGGCGGCATCCGCGGGTACGATGGCGGCAAGAAGCTCAGCGGCCGCAAGCGGCATCTCTTGGTCGATACGTTGGGGTTGGTGCTCACCGCGACGGTGCACGCTGCGGACATTCAGGATCGGGCCGCAGTGCCACAGGTGCTCCAGGGTGTGAAGGACGTGTTCGGGCGTCTGGCCCACATCTGGCTGGATCAGGGCTATACCGGCGCAGGCAAGGCCTGGATCGAGCAGGAACTGGGGTGGAGCGTCGAGATTGTCAAGCATGCACCACGTCCACGGGGGATGTGGGTGTTTCCCGGGCAGGAGGTTGATCCCACCATCTTCCAGCGTCCCAAGGGGTTCCGGCATCTCCCTCGCCGATGGGTCGTGGAGCGATTGCGACACGAGGTCGCTTGATTGGCTGTTGGCACTGTGAAAGGAGGAGTCAACCCGGTGTGCTGTCACCGGTCCCCTACCGTGACTTGCGACGGGAGTAATCACGTGGT